>Ga0310695_10001380_pt1 | contig 57882 bp, 53 predicted proteins | sample RumenRJG_04DNA_FD_203882 | JGI IMG/M metagenome (GOLD analysis project Ga0310695, IMG submission 203882) | Bovine rumen microbial communities from Lethbridge, Alberta, Canada - RJG_04 (v2) (version 2) | ecosystem: Host-associated > Mammals > Digestive system > Stomach > Rumen | place: Canada...
GCAACATCTTCAGCACGCAGGACAACGCCGCAGCCGCCGTCGTGGTTGGCAAGAACGGCACTGTGGAAAATCCGCAGGGCGTGCCTGTGTTCGCCTGGAAGGGTGAATCCTTGGAAGAATACTGGGAAAACACCGCCCGCGCCCTCGTGTGGCCCGACGGCAAGACCCCGGACTTGATCGTGGACGACGGTGGCGACGCTACCATGCTCGTGACCTGCGGTGCTGAATTCGAAGACGCCGGCAAGGTGCCTGAATTCAACCCGGCCACCGACAGCGAAGAATGGGGCGTGTTCCTCGCCACCTGCAAGAAGATTTTCGAAAAGGATCCGAAGCAGTGGACCCGCGCTCGCGAAGCTCTGAAGGGCGTTTCCGAAGAAACTACTACCGGCGTGCATCGTTTGTACCAGATGGCTCAGGCCAAGCGCCTCAAGTTCCCGGCAATCAACGTGAACGATTCCGTGACCAAGTCCAAGTTCGACAACCTCTACGGCTGCCGCCACTCCCTCATCGACGGCATCAACCGCGCCACCGACGTGATGATGGCTGGTAAGATTGCAGTCGTCTGCGGCTACGGCGACGTGGGTAAGGGCTGCGCCCAGTCCCTCCGCGGTCAGGGCGCCCGCGTGATCATCACCGAAATCGACCCGATTTGCGCTCTGCAAGCTGCCATGGAAGGCTACGAAGTCAAGACCCTCGACGAAGTCGTTAGCTACGCCGATATCTTCGTGACCACCACCGGTAACACCGGCATCATCTCTGCCGCTCAGATGGAAAAGATGAAGCACCGCGCTATCGTGGGTAACATCGGTCACTTCGACAACGAAATCGACATGGCCGGCCTCAAGAAGATTCCGGGCATCAAGAGGAACGAAATCAAGCCGCAGTACGACGAATGGATTTTCGCCGACGGTCACAGCATCCTTATCCTCGCTGAAGGCCGCTTGCTGAACCTCGGCTGCGCAACCGGTCACCCGAGCTTCGTGATGAGCGCAAGCTTCACGAACCAGACCATCGCACAGATCGACCTCTGGCTCAATGCTCAGGGTAAGCAGACCGTCGCCGGCATCAAGTACGAAAGCGGCGTCGTCTATACGCTCCCGAAGATCCTCGACGAAAAGGTCGCCCGCCTCCACTTGGAAAAGCTCGGCGTCCACCTCACGACCCTCACCAAGGCCCAGGCAGACTACATCGGCGTGCCCGTGGAAGGCCCGTACAAGGCTGACCACTACCGTTATTAATAGAGTGTGGCAAGGTCCCTGAGCTCGGTTGGTGAGCCTGCCGAACCATGCCGAAGGGCCGCCACTCACGTGTCATCCTGAGCGCAGCCCGCTAGGGCGAAGTCGAAGGATCTAAACATTAAAATTCCCCCGGCACCAGCCGAGGGATTTTTCTTATACTCTGTTCTTACCGGTTCCAGCCGTTATGCCCTTCGCCGTAATACAGGGCCGCATCTTCAGGGCCGAAATCGTCTGCTACGGTATCGCGGGGAGATAGCCACCCGCGCATCTTCTTGATGCGTTCGGCCCGCGCTTTTTTCGCCAGTAAAGTTTCTGTTTGCAAGTCAGCATTTGGCTCATCAATATGAGAATCTGTTTTAGATGTTGAGTCCTGCATATCTCAAATCCTCCCTGGACTATCCGATACTTAATATAAAAAAATTAGGTATATTCCAATATATGAGAAATCTTGCCCTTGCCTTTTGTCTAAGCTCGCTGATGATAGCGGCCCTTATGGGTTGCACAGACGATTCCGCATCCAGCACCGATGCAATTGCAACGGAAAGTTCGGAAGCCGACAACAGCTCGTCCAGTTCCGCTAAAGCTAGCCTATCAAGTTCTGTAACCGAAGGGAAGTCATCCGTAGCATCCACTTCATCGAGTTCGCAACAAGTTCCTAGCTCCAGTTCTGTAGAAGAAATTTCAAGTTCCAGTTCCGCAGAAGACTCTCCCCAGTCCAGCAGCGAATCCGCAACAATCAATAGCAGCGATGACGGGAAATGTACCTCTTGCGATAGCTTTACCGCCGCAGACCCGGAACTCACCGAAAACGGCGGCAAAGGATCCGTCACCACTTACGGGAGCATTACCGAAAAAGAAACGAGTCTCGGTGGTGCCTGCAATTACGGACAAACAAATATCCAATACTATGCCGCAATCCATGTGAACGTATCGCCAGGAGATGACAAAGGACCATGGAACGGTGGCGCCGCGTGTGGCGGTTGCGTGCATGTAAAAGCGAAAACGCCTGACGGCTGGAAAGAAGTGACCGTACGCATTACCGACCGGTGCCCCGATGCGAATTGCGGCGTAGATCTGGGCGGCGCTCCGGCCTCTGATATCATGGGTATCAGCGTAGGACGTTATTCCGGCGAATGGGAATTCGTAAGTTGCGAAGGCGTCGAAGGCGTATGGGGTGATTCCACTTCGATCTGGGTCAAAGAAGGCGCCAGCGAATTCTGGAGCATTATTCATGTACGCAACCCCAAGGACATGGTGAAATCCATGATCATTTACGGTATCGATACAGACGATGTCCATGTTCTTGAAATGGTCGTAGGCACCGAGAATTTCTGGACGGTTCCCCAAGAAGTGCTGCAGACAGACAATCACTACCGCATCGTAGTAAAGTACCGCACAGGGGAAGACGACGTATGGAAAATCAAGGGTTCAGACCTAGCCGTACCTGAAGCGAATTTGTATCTGTACGAGCATCGGGAATAACCGAAACCGTATTTTGTCCCTTCAAAATCTTTTTAAATTATCTATGAAAAAAGAAATGCCGTAGGAGGACAAGCTGGTATGGATTTCGACAAGATTCTGTCACATTATAAGGCAAAAGCCTGTGTAATGTCCGTGGAACTGTTCCCGGACGGATCTTACGGGAATATCCGTGTTGTGGCAGGAAATAAGGCACATTGTGATGATATGGAGGCCTTGAGACACACTCCATTTGTGCCGGGTTCACCATACGAAATGTGCTTTCCGAAGAACCAGAATTTCGAAGACCATTGTTTCCGCTGTATACAATCAGGCAAGCCGCTCCACGCCTACGTCGACCTCTACATGATGGGTCTCTGGCTGAACATGTTCCTGATGCCGCTGGATTCCGACTGCGAAAATATCGGCTACTGCGTCTACTGTTACGACGTGACTCCCAAAGCAGATTCCTCGGCAATGGCAGACCTTTCTGCAGAAACCGCTACGAACGTTCTCAAGGCTTGTATCAAGCTGCGTGGCACAGACAATGTCAAGCAGACTTTTCAAGAAGTCGTCGAAGATATCCGCAAATCTTGTGATTCCGACCATTGCTGCATTTTGCTCACCGATGCCGAAAATCGCGAGTGTTCCATTTTTGCGGAATCGATTCGCGACGGTCTAAAAATAAAGCCGATGTCGCGATACGTTGAAGGCTTTTACGCGATTGCAGAAACATGGCCAGAAACACTGGCCGGCAGCACCTGCATTATCGTAAAAGATGAGCGTGACATGGAAAAGCTACGCCTGGCAAATCCAATTTGGGGATCGATGCTTGACCTTTCCGGCGTAAAGACGATTGTACTTTTCCCGCTGCGGCATAGTGGCGAATTGCTAGGTTACTTGTGGACGGTTAATTTTAACGTCAATGATACGCTGAAGATAAAGGAAGCTCTTGAAGTCACGACATTCCTTATTGCGTCCGAAATTTCAAGTTATCTCCTTTTGAACAAGCTTCAGATTATGAGTACGATCGATTCGCTTACCGGCGTAAAAAATCGTAACGTAATGAACAACCGCATTGACCAAATCGTGGCTGAACGCAAACCCACGCCTGACGCGGTTATTTTTGCCGACCTGAACGGACTGAAGCGCATGAACGATGACCAGGGACACATCTCTGGCGACAAGGTTTTGCGAGCAGCGGCAGAAATTTTACAATACGTTTTCCCGGAAGAAGACGTATACCGTGCCGGTGGCGACGAATTCATGGTACTCGTTTCGAACGTCACTGAAGACGAGTTGAATACCCGTGTGGCCAAAATACGCACAATGGCAAAACTGTCCGAAAATGTTCGTTTCTCCATTGGAACGTGTTACGGAGAACCCGATGTTCGTAGGGCCATGCATATTGCAGACGAACGGATGTATGTCGATAAAAATTCTTTCTACGCCGAGCATCCTGAATTAAAATACAGGTAAGAAAAACGTGGGACGCACTTACGCCGCCATCGACCTTAAATCATTCTTTGCTTCGGTAGAATGTATTCTCCGAGGACTCGATCCATTAAAGGCAAAATTGGTGGTGGCTGACGAGAGCCGTACTGAAAAGACAATTTGTCTAGCGGTGACCCCAGCGTTAAAGGCATACGGAATCCCCGGTCGTGCACGACTTTTCGAAGTAAACCAGAAAGTGCGTGAAGTACAGCGGCGTACGGGCGAAAAGATCGAGTTCACGATTGCGAAGCCGCAAATGGCGAAGTACGTGGAATATTCCACGAAGGTCTATAATGTTTACCTGAAATACGTGAGCGCCGAAGATATTCATGCGTATTCGATTGACGAATGCTTTCTGGATTTGACGCGCTACTTGAAGCTTTATAAAAAGACTGCCCGCGAATTGGTGAAGACGATTATCCAGGATGTATTCACGACCACGGGAATCACGGCCACGGGTGGCATCGGCACGAATCTGTACCTATGCAAAATCGCCATGGACGTGATGGCGAAGCATGTGGAAGCGGATGATGATGGCGTACGCATCGCGGAACTTGACGAGATGAGTTACCGCAAACAGCTTTGGTCGCACCGGCCGATTACGAGTTTTTGGCAAGTGGGCCGCGGCATAGCAGAACGTCTGGAAAATTGTAGGCTGAATGCAGGGCGCGGCATCTACACGATGGGCGACATTGCCCGCGTAAGCGTCAAGAATCCTGAAGCGCTGTACAAGCTGTTCGGCGTGAATGCGGAAATCCTGATTGACCACGCCTGGGGTTACGAGCCTTGCACGATTGCAGACATCAAAAAGGCGAAACCGCGGAACAGAAGTACGGGCGAAGGCCAAGTGTTGCAAGATCCGTATCCGTTTGACAAGGCGCGGCTTGTGGTGCGCGAAATGGTCGATACGGTTTCGATGACATTGGTTGCCCACGACTTGGTGACAAACGCCATGGTGCTCACGGTGGGTTACGACCGCGAAAACGTAGATAAGGGAATTTACCACGGCGTAACCGTAACGGACTTTTACGGACGTACGATTCCGAAGCCTGCACATGGTACGGCAAACATTGGTTATTATACCAGCTCACAAAAAGTGATGGCGGATGCGGTCATGAAACTTTTTGACCGCATTGTAGACCCGAAATTAACGGTACGTCGTTTGAACTTGGTGGCTGCCGACATTGTGGATGCAAGCCACGAACAGTATGACTTGTTTACCGATGTGAAAAAACAGGAGCGAGAAAAGAAACGCCTGAAAGCGGAGCTCCTCATCAAGAAGCGTTTTGGCAAGAACGCCATTGTGAAGGGAATGGATTTGCAAGAAGGTGCCACTACCATCGAGCGCAACGGACAAATCGGAGGACATCGTGCCTAATTTTGACTATAGCGACATTATCGATTTGCCGTATCCGCAGAACGACTGGAATTTTCTAATCAAGCATCCGCGTATGAGCATGGAAGACCGTGCGAAGATTTTCCACCCGTTTGCGGCGCTCCGCGGGCATGCCGAAGCGCTTGATGCGACAGCCGAACGCAAGCAAGAGGCGGTCGCGAACGAGCTCACGCTAGACGAGAATTACTAAATTAACTATGTAAATCCTTTCACCCGAGGTTACCATGAGTCTTGATGAAGAACGCATCCGCGAGCTGCAGCGTAAAGACCAGGAACATGATGCGCGCCTGGATATGCAAAAGGAAAAGGATGACGAACATGATGTTCGCATTGATGCCTTATACAGTAAGGAGCGCGAACAGGATTTTAGATTGAAGGCCCAGGTGGCCAAGGATGCGGAACACGATTTCCGCCTGAATTCCGTAGACAGCGTCAACAAGATGCAGGATTCAGAATTGCACCGCCAATCGGAAAAGGACCGTGAACACGATGCCCGATTGGATGCACTTGAAAAGCTTTGTGCCGAATTGACGCAACGTGTAGCCTCTCTTGAAGAACAATTGAAAAAGCAGTAGGGCGTCGTGACTCAGCCTGTTCGAAATATCGCAATCCTTGCCCACGTGGATGCCGGAAAGACGACTCTTTCGGAGCGTATTCTTTTTGCGGCGGGCGAGGTTCGCCGGCCGGGCAAGGTAGAAGAAGGCCTTGCCACCATGGACTACATGCCCGAAGAAAAAGAGCGCGGCATTACCATTGAAAGCGGCGTGGCGCATTTCGAATGGAAGAACACCTGGTTCAATTTTATTGATACTCCGGGCCATGTAGATTTTGGTGCCGAAGTCGACACGGCGCTGACAGCCGTCGAAGGCGCGGTACTTGTGGTGAGTGCCGCGAGCGGAGTGGAAACGCAAACGGTGGCCGCCTTCCGTAAACTGCGCGAAGCGGGTGTACGGACGATTTTATTTGTCAATAAACTCGACAATCCCGATTATTCGCTTGACGAAACGCTGATTAACATCGAAGAAGTTCTGGGCGTGCGCCCGGTGCTCATGACGCTCCCAGAATACAAGGGTGGATGCATGTCGGGCGTGCTCGATGTGCTTAGTAAAAGTCGCCTGATTCATTCGGATTCGGGCGAAGAAGTCATCGATGATTCCTGGCCACAAGCAGGCGAAGTGAGTGATTCCACTGAGAAAATCAAGAAGCATTACGCCGAAGCGGTGGAATTCGCGAGCAACTTTGACGACGAAGTTTTGCAACTTGCGCTCGAAGGAAAGCCGGTTCCGCCTAAAACGCTTTTGCGCGGGCTCAAGGAACTGGCGAAGAATAAAGATTATGCTCTGTGCTATGCAGGCTCGGCCATCGAAGGCTTCGGGGTACGCAGCCTGACAACGGCGCTATCGTTCTTCTTGCCCGATGTGCCTGAATTTGCGGACAATGAATTAGGCCAAGTCATTCGACTCCGCCACTTTAAGGGTGTGGGCGAAATTTCGCTGTTCCGTAGTCATACGAATATGGAACGCAAGGAATGGCCTGCGGGTTTTGAATTCTCACGTTTGAAAGCAAACTTGTTGCAGCCTGTCGACGAAATCCGTTCAGGTGATATTTATGCCATGCGCAGCCCCTTTGAAACGGAACTCGGACAGGTCATTTCTTTGGACGGATCAATTCCTACTTGCGAAGAAGAATCGCAGCCTTCGATTCGCGACAAGTACCAGCCGCTTTTGCAGACTCGCGTGGAATGCTTGGGCGCCGAAGATTACCACCATGTTGAAAAGAGTTTGAATGTCCTTGCCCGCATGGACCCCTCTTTCCGCGTGCAAAAGGACGATGGCGGATTCTGGTACTTGCATACCGTGGGCGAAGTGCAGCTCGATGTATTGCTTGCTCGCCTCAAGCGCGAATTCGGCTGCGAAGTTAAGGCCGGTAGCCCAGAAGTACGTTGGCAAGAACGCTTGTGCCGTAACGTGGGCCCAGTTGAAAATACATTCCAGCTTGGCCCCCACAAGATTTCCATCAAGCTTTCGGCAAGCCCGCTCGATGGCGATGCCCATGATATTCGCTTGTCGGCAGAATTCCTAGAAACAGCCCCGCGTGAAATTCTGGCTGGCGTGCGTTCTGCGCTTTTGGAATCAACTGAAATCGGTGTGCTTGGCAAGGGCCCCCTTGTAGGCGTTTGCTTTGAAGTCCATGAATTCACTTGGACCGAAGGCGCTCTGCCGCCCATGATCAAGAAGGCTTGCGCCGACGCTGTCACGAAACTCATTAAGCCAGCCGATGTGCAACTTTATGAGCCCATTATGGAATTGTCGCTGGAATGCCCGGTGAATTTTGCGGGCCTTGTGACGGGTGATATTCAGTCCCGCGATGGCAAGGTGAAAGAAATCGGTGGCGATGGCAAGACGCATTTCCTGAAAGCCGATGTTCCGTTACGCAAGATTTTCGGATACGCTACGGGTGTCCGCAGCATCAGCAAGGGCACGGCGCTTTACAGCATGAAGTTGCTTGGCTACCGCCCCGCGACAATTTGATATATATTTAGGGTATGAGCGAAAAAATCCCTAATCCAAATACGATTCATCCGATTGCGGGCTACGACAAGGAAATCTATGTCAAGCCCACGATCAAGAACCCGAACATTATAGTCGGGGATTTTACCTACATCGCAGATTCAGAATTTGAAAGTCATGTGACGCATCACTATGATTTTGTCGGCGACAAGCTTATTATCGGAAAGTTCTGCCAGATTGCTGCGGGTGTGGAGTTCGTGATGAATGGCGCGAACCACCAGATGAATGCGGTTTCGACATTCCCGTTCTACACGCTTGAAGGCTGGAACATGAAACCGCCTGCCCAAAGCGATTTGCCATACAAAGGCGATACCATTATCGGAAACGATGTGTGGATTGGTCAAAATGTGACTATCTTGCCGGGCGTACATATTGGCGACGGAGCTATCATCGGCGCAAATAGCGTTGTCGCTAGCGACGTGGAACCTTATTCGATTGTCGTCGGGAACCCGGTCAAGTTGATCCGCTACCGCTTTGATGGCGAACTGACTTCGCTCCTTTTGAAATTCAAGTGGTGGGACAAGCCCGTCGAAGAAATCAACGCGCTGATTCCCTTGCTGACGAACGGCGATTTGGAATTCGTAAAAAACAAAATTCGGGAATTAACAGAAAAGGTGGTTTAAAACCACCTTTTTAATTTGCAATCTTTGGCGCGTTACATTCTTGCGGCGCGGGCTCTTCGCCTGAAGTGTTCAATAAGCGGGGCGACTGTTTCCTTGAAATCGTCGTGGGTCTCGATGCGCACGAAATCAATAGACATGCGCTGAAACAGTTCCTTGGTCGCCTTGCCCTGGCGCTTGGCTTCGCGGGCGAATGCCTCGCGGAAGGTGGCATCGCCAGTATCGATCAAGAGCGTTTCGCCGGTTTCGGGGTCTTCAAGTTCTACAAGGCCTGCGGGCGGAAGTTCCATTTCACGCGGGTCAACGACAGAGACCGCAAGCACGTCGTGGCGCTTACGGAGAATCTTGAAGGCGTTTTCAAAACCTTCATCGAGAAAGTCGCTCATCACCACGACGACGGCACGACGATTCAGAATCTTGCCGGCATACTCCAGCGCCACTTGAGTGTTCGTGCCGTGGTGCTGCGGCTTGAAGTAAAGGATTTCGCGGATAAGCCGCAGCACGTGCTTGCGACCTTTCTCCGGCGGAATAAAGAGTTCCACTTGATCGGTGTAAATCAGCAGGCCGACTTTGTCGTTATTCTTGATGGCGGCAAAGGCGAGGAGAGCGGTAAGCGTCGCCATGACTTCGCCCTTCATCTGCTTGCCGGAACCGAATTCCGAACTGCTGGATGCGTCGACCATCAAAAGCATGGTCATTTCGCGTTCTTCGATAAACTTCTTCACATACGGCGTGCCCGTTCGTGCGGTCACGTTCCAGTCGATAGTACGCACATCGTCGCCCGGCATGTATTCGCGAACCTCGCTGAATTCCATACCGTTCCCCTTGAAGGAACTGTGGTAGGCGCCGGTCATCACGGTGTCGAGCGTGCCGCGAACGCTAAGTTCAATGCGGCTCACGGTCTTTAAAACTTCTTTATCTAACATCTCAAAGTCTCTTTTTTACGCTAAGAATATACAAAAAATCCCCAAAAAAGGCTATGTGCGCTTTTTGGGGGCAAATCACATATACAAAAAATGGAAAAATAAGCAACTTGGAGCGGTCACGCGCAAAAAAAATGATTATTTTGTTAGACGCAAGGCTGAATCACACAACCCTATTTACAGGTAGCTATGTCGGCAAAAGTAACGAGCAGCGACAAAATTGAAGATTTGTTCCCGGAAACCCCCATCCGCAAAATCATCACGCCGATGGAACGACTGATGAAGGTGGAGACGACCGGTGGCATCGTTTTGATTATCATGACGATTGCGGCCCTGATCTGGGCGAATGTCAGCCCTGAATCTTACCATCATGTTTGGCACATGCCGTTTGCCTTGACGATTGGCAGTTGGGTCGGTTCGGCCGATTTGCATTGGCTCATTAACGACGCCATGATGACGATTTTCTTCTTCAATATCGGGCTTGAAGTCAAGGGCGAAATGACCTACGGCGAACTCAGGAACCCGAAGGCGGCGAGCCTCCCGATTATCGCGGCGGCTGGCGGTATGTTGTTCCCGGCTTTGATTTACTTGCTGCTTTGCCCGCATGGCGAACACAGTGCGGCTCATGGTTGGGGAGTCCCGACGGCAACCGATATTGCGTTTGTGGTGGGTTGCATGGCCATTCTCGGCAAGAAGGTGCCGCATGCCCTGCGTGTGATGATTTTGACTCTGGCGATTGCCGACGATATCGGTGCAATTCTCGTGATTGCAATCGGTTACCCGAGCGGCGACGGCGTGAACTTTGTTGCGCTCGGTACGGGTTTTGCCTTGCTCGCCTTGATCAACGTGATGTTTAGAATTGGCGTGCGCAACTTGCTGTTGCATGGCGTGATCGGTATTGCGGTGTGGGCATTCTTTGTGAAGAGCGGCGTGCACCCGACTATTGCGGGTGTGCTACTTGGACTTTCGGTGCCGGCAAAGCCTGTGCTTGCGAAGGGCAAGCTTGCCCATTTCGCCGGCAGCGTGGGTGGAGCTCTTTCGGGCGAAGCGAAGGACCGCAACGAACAGTACGAAGTGTTTACGCTTTTGAAGCGCGGCGCCCGCGAAAGTATCTCGATGCAGGAACGCTTCTTCAAGCCGCTCGTTCCGTGGGTGAACTTCTTTATCATGCCGCTGTTCGCGCTCAGCAACGCGGGTGTCGAAATCAAACTCGGTGGCGTGGAAGTGCCTGTGATGGGTGCGGTGGCGCTCGCCTTGATCCTGGGTAAGCCGATTGGCATTTTCCTGTTCAGCCTGCTCGCCGTAAAGATTGGCGTGTCGGTGAAGCCGAGCTACAGCTGGAAGGTTTTGTGGGGCGGCGGTATGCTTGCCGGTATCGGCTTTACCATGGCCTTGTTTGTAGCTAACCTCGCTTTCGAGGTGGGCGACCGTCAGGATTCCGCGAAGCTCGGTATTCTGCTGGGTAGCTTCTGTGCCGCAATCCTTGGCACGATTTACATGAACCTCGTGTCGAAGGCTCATCACGAAGAATCGTAATGCTTCATTTCGTGTACATGCTCCGTTGTGCGGGTGACCGCATTTATACGGGGTATGCCGTCGATGTAGAAGCTCGTTTTGAACAACATAAATCCGGCAAGGGAGCGAAGTTCACCAAGGCGTTCCCGCCGGAATGCGTTTTAAGAAAATTCGAATTGAACAGCCGCGAAGAAGCGCTGCGGCTAGAGGCGCGCATCAAGAAACTCCCCCGCCCGCAAAAAGAACTGCTCGCCGCTGGCGACGAAGTCTTGGCGGCGCAATTAATTGAAGGCCTCGGTGAAACACTTGAAGAAAGCCGCGCACGCAAGCGCCGTGAAAAACGGGAAAAATCTATTTAATAATCAAGTCCACCACCAGCGCGATGGCCATGCCGATGCTACAGATGCTGATGAAGCGCTGGATGAACTTGTTGCCTTTTTTGCGCTGCAAGAAACTGCCGAAATAGCCGCCGACCCAGGCGCCGCCTGCCATGATGATGGCGATGGGCCAGTTGATTTTGCCAGTCACGCCGAGCGCAATGGTACTTACCACCAAGAACACGTTGGTGAGGGAATTTTTGAGAGCGTTAATTTGGATGGGCGCAAGTCCGGTGTAGCGCGTGAGCCCGAAAATCTGCACGAACCCGACGCCGACTTGCACGATGCATCCGTAAATGGCGATGGCGAAAAATCCGAGAGCGCCTTTGAGGGTCAACTTTTCAGGCGGATTTTCAGGCGGCTTTCCCAAAACATTCTTGTCCAGGTTGCTCATGACAACCACGAGGCAGATGACGACTGCGAGAATTGCCTGGAACAGCTTGTCGCCGATATGTACCAAGAAGCACGCTCCAAGAAGGGCACCGAGAATTGTCGGTGTGAGCAACTGCAAGAAGATGCGCTTGTTCAGGTAGCCATGACGGGCCAGGTTGAATGCACTGCTGAAGTTTCCGATAATGAGTCCGATACGGTTCGTGCCGTTTGCAACGGTTGCGGGCATCCCGAGGAAAATCATGATAGGAAGGCTCAAGGTAGAGCCACCGCCCGCGATGCTGTTGATAAGGCTGACCACGGCGCCTAACACGAAGTAGGCGGCATAGAGAGCGATATGTGCGGCGTCAAGTTCCATTACCAGCGTAAATGTAGAAAAAGATCCTTCGACTTCGTTACACTGCTACCCAAAGAGCATTACTCAACTTGAGAACTAAAGTTCTTAGTTTCGTATAGCTCAGGATGACACGTTGCTGTTTACTACCCGAAGAAGGCGTCGGAGAGTTTGGCGCGGAAGGCGTGGATGCGGTCAGCGTTCGCTTCGCGATGCGGGTAGGTGAAGTTACTGAGCAGTACGACAGCGGCACCCTTGTCGGGATCAGCCACGATACTTGCACCGGTGAATCCTGTTTTACCGAAAGTGTGCGGCGAAATCTTTACGCCCATGAACTTGGTGCTATTCAGCTCCCAGCCGAGTGCGGTACAGGCATCCTTGGCGGTAGAATACTTGCTTGCCGAATCGAGCGCAAAGGCGTTTTCGCTGACCATTTTCAAAATGCCCGCGGGGGCTACACGCTGGCCGTTTGCGCTTACGCCGTCATTTAAAATCATTTGTACAAAATTAAGCAAATCCGGCACGCAGCTGAACATGCCGGCACTACCAACGGGGAAAAGCTTTCGCAGCACCCAGGCGCTTTCGTCGTGGATTTCGCCCTGGATTTCACGGCCTCTGAAGCTACAAATTTCAGTGGGCGAAATCTCATCTTTGGGAATCGGATTCCAGTCGCGGTCAAGCGGATCCCAACCGGAGCGAGTCATGCCCAGCGGAATAAAGAAACGTTCGCGGCCTTGTTGCTGCAAATCCTTGCCCATAAGGCGCTGCAATATGATTCCAAGAAGCACGCTGGCGGGGTTTCCATAATTGAAGTCAGCACCGGGAGCCTTTTCGAATTGGTAAGTATAAAGAGCATTTAGAATGCCTTCGGCAGGCAACGTACGCAAAGTCTTCATGGGCACACGGTAGTCGAGACTGTGCGTAAGCAGGTGAAACACCCGAATATCTTCGCGATAATTTGTTTGAAGTTCAGGAATGTAGTCGATGACCTTGGTATCGACCGATAGTTTGCCTTCGAGAATGTAACTCAAGGCAAGTGTGGAGGTAGGACAAACCTTGGTGAGGCTTGCAATGTCGAAAACCGTGTTTTCGGGCGTATTTAGCTTCAAAATTTCGCTACTTCCGTCGGGCAAAATGAACCCGGCAACCGCCTTGTTGAAAATTCCTTCGGTTTCAGCCCCTTTTAAGAGCCCCATCAATACATCTTTTTCGAACTTCATGTCCCGAAATATAGCATAGTGACTTTTTACCTGAAATATATCTTATATTTTGATTGTGTTCTTCAAGACTATAGAAAGCGAAAATCGCTTAAGGGCTTTTTACGGAGCAATCCTTATTGTGGTGGGCATAGGCCTTTCCGCAGTGAGTGTTTATATGCTCAATGACTTTGTCGAAACAGTCAAACAAGAAATACTGTTGGCGGAATCCCTTTCAAACGAAAAAGATGCCGAAGCAATTAATGGTTTCTTGGGGCGAGGCGAATCGATACTGCGAGTTACCTCCCGCATAGCAGAAAAGAGTTTAGCGCACGGAGCCGAGCTGGAGCAGATGGAATCGTTGCTGGTTTCCGAAGCAGAATATTACAAGCACTCGAACGATATTGCCATATGCAATATGTTCGGATTATTGCGCGATGAATTTCTTAGCGGCGGGCGCTGGACTCCTGCCGTAGGTTATTCGCCCACCAATCGCCCGTGGTACCAGAATGCCCCTATGGAAAAGGACAAGGCGGCGCTGATTCCGACCCACATAAATCCCCATAGTGGCGAACAGGTGGTGACCCTCAGTTTGCGCCTTTCGGATAAGAAAAGCGTTCTTGCCATCGATCTGTACTTGAAGGATTTGCTTGCCAATGTCAAGAAGAGCGATCTGTCAAACATGCTGGTCATTATCGACAAGAAGGGTGTCGTCATTTCCCATACCGACATTACCCAAAACGGCCGTAACTATCTGTCAGCAGAATTCTGGGGTTCAGACGAAGAAAAGCTTGCGCGCAATATTTCGTTTGCAGGGAACGAACCCTTTGTTTTTAATCTGAGAGGCAAGGACTATCGCGTATTCTCGACGCTCATACAAAATGAATGGTATGTAGTACGCCTGGTAGAAGAACGGCTACTTTGGAGACCTCTGAACCTGGCCGTCCTGAGAGATGCGATTATCGCATTCCTCGCACTTGTACTGTTTATCTTTTTGATTTCAGCCGCATTCGTAAAACACGTACAGCTGGTTCGCACCAATCATTCCAAAACGGCCTTCCTTACAAGCATGAGCCGCGAAATTCGTTCGGCAATCAACGGCATTCTCGGCATGAATTCTATTGTGCAAAAAGACCTGCACGATGACAACATGAAGGAATATTCCAACAATATCCAGAGTGCAGGCCAGAGTGTCCTATCACTGGTAAACGATGTCCTAGACGTTACCAAAATCGAATCGGGGCGTTTAAGCATCGAATCCATGGAATACGAAGTATTCACCATTCTGCAGGAATGCTACAACGAAAACGAGCCGAAGACAAAAGCAAAGGGCCTGACGTTCCACATCGACTGCGATCCTGACATTCCTTCTTGCTTGTGGGGCGACGAGAACCGAATCATCCAGATTATCAACAACCTGCTTTCCAACGCCATCAAGTTTACCGAAGTCGGCGGCGTATCGCTGTTCGTCGGATTCGACAACGTGCCGCCCATTGGAACACTCCAGACCGACGATTATATTATGCTAAAAATCGCCGTCAAGGATACAGGAATCGGTATTCGCAAAGAAGAGCGAAATTCCATTTTCAAAAAATATATCCAAGATGGTTCAACAGAAAACAACGATGTCGAGGGAATGGGCCTTGGCCTAAGCCTAACGCAGGAACTCCTGGCAAAATGCGGTGGCCACATGACCATCAACAGCCGCTACGGCGAAGGGTCTTCGTTCCTGGTCGAAATTCCGCAACTGGTGTTAAATTCAGAACCCATGGGCGACTTCGCAATGCGCTACAGGAACGCATCCCGCAAGAACAAAGAAAAAACGGATGTATTCCTGGCACCCGAAGCAAGAATCCTGATTGTCGATGACGTAGAACTGAACCTCAGGATGTTCCGCGGATTCTTAAAGAATTCCCAAGTAAAAATTGACGAAGCCCTTAGCGGTCACCAATGCTTGCAGCTGGTAGAACTGAGACACTACGATTTGATATTCTTGGACCACATGATGCCTGTCATGGACGGTGTGGATGTCTTTAGAAAAATGAAGATGATGGACAAATCCCCCAACAAGGACACGCCCGTTATCGTTTTGGTATCAGAAGGCGAATCCCTGACAAAGGATTCCTTCTTGGCCGAAGGTTTCGTCGACTATCTGTTAAAGCCCCTAAAGGAACGGGACCTGCGCCGCACATTGAAATGGTATCTGCCGAAACAACTGGTACTCACTCCCGAAGACCTGAGCGAACCCGTGATGTCTTCGGCAAATGCAATCAGCGTGCCCAACAATCAGATTGAAACCTCATTCGATGACGATGAAATCGAACTGCGTCCGGTAACCGCCGCCACTCCGTACGACCGATTCAAGAATTTCGAAGAATTCCTAGACATAAGAGCCGGCCTGAATTACTGCGCCGACGATGAAGAAATCTATGTAGAAATGTTGCAGGAATACGTCGCATCGCCGCTGTGCAGAAACGTAGACGCATGCTATAGGAACTCCGATTGGGACAACTATCGCTTTTACATGCACGTTCTATACGATTCTTCGATAGCAATCGGCGCCACATCCATGGCAGAAAAATTCCGCAACCTAGAAAACGCAAGCCTAGATTCACGACTGAAGGTCATTCACGAAAATCACGATCTGGCAATGGCTTTGCATGCCGAGCTGATTGAAAACATCCAGAGGGAGCTTGAAAAACGATGAAATGGACTATCCTTGCATCTACCATTGCGCTCGCCATGATTATCGGAATGTTACTCATGTTCGGCCCCGAAACCGAAACCCAGGATAACGAAACAAAATTCCGGGTTGCCATGATTATGGCCGGACTCCGTAATGACCACAGCTGGAACGAGACCCATTACGAAGCGATCAAAAAAACAGAAAAACTGTTGAATCTTGAAGTCGCCTATTATGAAAACGTGCCCATTGATTCAACAGCACAAACCATTATGGAACAGGCCATTCAGAACGGAGCCAAAATCATCATCGCAAATTCCTTCGGCTTCGGCGAACAAGAACTGGCTGTTGCAAGAAACCATCCCGAAGCCAAGTTCCTGCATGCCACAGGCCTCCAGACGGCAACAAACCTATCCACCTATTTTGGGCGCATGTACCAGTTGCGTTATCTTTCGGGCATCGTTGCCGGATTCAAGACAAAGACAAACGAAATCGGATACGTGGCAGGATTCAATATTTCGGAAGTCAATCGCGGTATCAACGCCTTCGCCCTCGGCGTACAAAAAGTCAACCCCAACGCAAAAGTATATATCAGCTGGACTGGTTCCTGGACTGACGAATCCATGGCCGCAGACGCAACCCGAGATCTATTGGACAGGCATAACATCGATGTCCTGGCAACCCATGTAGACGCGTTGTCACCCTACGAGATCGCAGACGACAAAGGCATATGGATTATCGGTTACAACAGGGATAACGCCAGAAGATTCCCGGAACATTTCTTGACCGCCCCCGTTTGGCGATGGGAGAATTTCTACATCCCGAAGATTCGAGAAATCATGCAGGACAAATTCGAAGGCAAATCCTACTGGCTCGGCCTCGAAAGCGGCATCATGGAATTATCCGATTTGACAAAGAATGTAGAAGACACGATTCGCCAAGTCGTAGAAGTCGAAAAACACAGACTGACTCAAGGAAAGTTCGACGTGTTCTATGGCCCAATTGAAGACAATCAGGGCAATATTCGCGTAGGCGAGGGAGAAAGCATGACCGACGACGCCATGCTAAATCAATTTGATTGGTACGTCAAGGGGGTAATCGATGGAATTAAACCCTAGAGGTACAAAAATCAACATCAAGATGGTGGTATGGCTCGCCGCCATCATATTCGTACTGTGCCTTGTTTGCGTACTGCTTCGCGTAAAACTCGATACCCTGCTGAACGTTTACGTTTCCAAGCAAGTCTCTCAGCAGGCCGTATTGGTTGCCGACCTCGCAAACGAAAAGATGCACATGCGTCTGAACACTCTTTCGATGATTTCGCGAAAGATTGAAGCGGACGGTTCTCGCATCGAAGATTTCCTAGCTCTTTCAGATTTGAAGGGCGAGAGTACCAGTTACGGGCTAATCTCTTTAGACGGAACCGTGCATACGGGCGATTCGACCTTTATGCTGCCCGATGAAAATTACCGTTGCATCATGGAATCCTTCCGTGGCAAGCAATCTATTTGCTATAGCGAAACAATGGGAATTATGCTGGGCGTCCCCGTCTACAACCGCCTCAATGTCCGTTTTGTATTGTACCTGCAATACAACAAGATTCCCATTAACGATTTCTTCGACGTAGACTGCTTTGACAAAAAATGCTTCGCCCAGATTATTGACAATGACGGCAAGGTTTTGATCCAGAACAACACCGGTGACTGGCACAAAGATTCCATTTGGGAAAATACCGATATCGACAAAATCTACATAAAGCTCCGTCAAGACCTGGACCGCGGTCTCGCAACCTCAAGAAACATCGTCATCGGCAACGATACCTATTATTTCTATATGGCCAAACTGAAGCATAACGACTTTATGCTTGCCGGAATGGTCGCTGCCGAAGATGTCTCCGACGGTCTGGACCGTTTGTCCTTCCTGGTATTCTGGGTCGTGGGGCTCCTGATGCTTTTATTCTTGACCGGGCTTGGCATCCGGTTCTTCTTGACCCGCAAGCACCGCGAATACAGCTTAAAGAGCCATTTGGCTAGTGACGAATTGGAGCGTTTACGCATGATGGAATCGGTCGGTCAAGACATTCGCGAACCCGCAATGAACGTTCTAAATATGGGCGCCATCGTGCTTAGGGAATCTACAGATCCTTCGCTCAAGGAATATATCGCCGACATGCGGACTTCAGGCCAGCAGTTGCTTTTGCTGTCCAACGACATCTTGGACATGAACAAGATCCGCACCAACAGTCTCGATGTGACCATCAAGGAATACGACCTGTTTGGCGTCCTTTGCGACAGCCTGAATGCCGCACGCCATCGCAAGAAAACCGCGGAATTCGAACTTCTGGTGGATTCCTCGGTTCCGACACATCTTGAAGGCGACGAATCCCGCTTGCAGCAGATTATAAGCAACATTTTGTTTAACGCCGAACGCCTTGTGGTAAACGGGGCCAACATTATCCAAATTGGCTACCGCTGGATTGAAAACGAGAATGAAGCCGTCACTATCCAAAAAATCAATTTGACCATCGACATTCCCGATGCAGGTGTCAGTTGGACAGGTCCCTCCCTTTCCCTGGTGAAGATGCTTGTGGTCGCCCTGGGTGGCGAAATCAAGAACCGTCTCATTGCGGACGACCTGCCGGTGGTCGAAATTACCATTCCCCAAAAGGTGATAAAGAACGAATTGATGGGCGACTTCAAGACGCGCTACAACGAGTTTATTCAGGCCTCAGAAAACAAGTCCATCCATTTCTATGCGCCCAATGCATCCATCCTAGCCATTGACGATGTGCCCATGAATTTGCGAGTTATGAGCGGACTCATGAAGGAGACCTTCGCCCGCTTCGATCCTGTATCGAACGGCATGGAAGCCATCGAAAACTTCAGGCGCAATCACTACGACATTATCTTCTTGGATCATACGATGCCGATTATCGATGGTTTGAACATTCTCACCATCATGAAGACACTGGACGATCATCCCAACAAGCAGACCCCCATCGTAATGCTTACGGCAGACGACAACGCCTCGGCAAAAACAATCTGCGAGACCATGGGCTTCGCTGATTTCTTGACAAAACCCGTACATGAAGATGCCCTGTTCGCCATCCTATTAAAATACCTGCCTAAAGAACTGGTAAACCAATACGACGAATTACCTAAAAAAGAAGAAACCGTCGTTGAGACAACAGAAGAAAAGCCCGTAAAAAAGGTAGAACCGAAAAAGACTACCGAACATTTACCGGACGATCTCCTGGACACTTCGGTAGGCCTTTACTGTTGCGAAAGAAACGAAGCTCTCTACCGCAAAAAAATCATGACCTATGTCGACAAGGAATTCGACGTTGTCTTAAGCAAACAGTTCAAGGAAGAAGACTTTGAAAGCTACCGCCTAACGGTACAGGCGCTAAAGAGTGCCTCGCTGTTTATCGGTGCGATAAACATTGCAAGCATCGCAAAGTTGATGGAATTTGCTTGCAGCGAAGGCGACTACGACTATATTCGAGTCAGGCACGAAGACCTGATACGTGAATACAGGCTGGTTGTCAATGAACTAAAAGAACGGATGTCCCATGGAAGAACAAATTGACGTCTTGAATGCCGACGGAACGTCTGCAGGCTACGCTTGCGGACGCACCAAAGTTCACGCCGAAGGCCTTTGGCACCGCACCATTCATGTATGGGCGTTCAATCCCGAAGGAAAAATTTTGTTCCAGCTGCGTAGCCGCGTAAAGGAAAACAACCCCGGTCTCTTGGACACGAGCTGTGCAGGGCATATTTCAGCAGGCGACAGCAGCATTAACGCCGCCGTGCGCGAACTGCGCGAAGAACTGGGTATACACAAGAGTCCGCGCGACCTCGAATATTTATTCGAGGTCAAGTACGCAACCGTACTTAACGGCGGCTCCTACATCGACAACGAATACTACGACACCTATAAAGTTACCTTCACCGACGAAGAGGCAAAATCGCTGGTGCCGCAACCCGGCGAAGTCGACGGATTCGTATGGATGACCCGCGAAGAATTTTTCGCAAAACACAAGATACATCCTGAAAAATTCGTGGAGCATCCGGAAGATTTCCAGTGGCTCATGGAGAATGCCTGATGGCTATGTACAAGGACATTGCGCTTGCCGTCGAAGGCGGCGGAATGCGCGGGGCGTATTCGGCAGGCGTACTCGATGTATTTTTAGATAACGGACTCAAGTTCGGCGCATGTGCCGGAACCTCGGCGGGTGCGACGCACCTTTGCAGCTATCTGTCGGAACAGCGCGAGCGCAACAAGCGCCTGGACATCATTCATTCGGCAAGCAAGCGCTACATGAGTTGGGGCAACCTAATTCGCACAGGTGATTTTTTCGCTCTGGATTACTGCTACAATCAAATCCCGCGCGTGGTCGATCCCTTCGATTTTGAAAAGTTCCGCGAAAATGCAGTTGAAACGAAATTCTATGCCGTCGCTACGAACTTGGAAACTGGCGGCCCCGAATATTTGCTCACCCGCGATTTGGACAAGCCCGAAGACTTTGTCAAGAAGCCGAATTCCATGATTCCCCTATTCAAGATTATCTATCGCAAATACCCGAAGTTTATTGAAGCGGCAAGGACCCGCCACATTCGCTATAACCAATGCCGTCGCACGCTAGAAGAACGTGTCGCTCAAGGCTCCGCATTCATGATTCGCCCAAGCGCTCAATTCAAGATTTCGTGCTTTGAAAAAGACAAGTCCAAACTGGTGGATCTTTACGACATGGGCGTGAAAGACGCAACCACGCTCATGCCCAAACTGCTCGAATTTCTGGAAAAGTAATATGTCAAAAGCAATTGCCGGCCGCAAGTATCGTCACTACAAAAAAGAAACAATGATCTACACTGTCGTCACCGCCGACGCTCTCGACTGTGAATCGGTCAAACCGCTCGTGGTTTACCGCAGCGAATACGAGACGCCCGATCACCCCAAGGGAACCTTATGGGTGCGTGACCGCGAGGATTTCGAAAGCAAAGTGACGCTTGCCGACGGTACCGTTACCGACCGCTTTTCCGAGATTTAAATTCCGCCAATAGCATTCCCACAATAATGGCGGCAGCACCCGCAATCGCAATGGGCGTAATGCGTTCGCCAAGAGCAATCGCAGCCGTAATCATGGTAATCAAAGGCGCCACATAGCCGTAGTTGCTCGCCAAAACCGTACCGAGTTGCTTCAGCACATTGTTCCAAATAAGGTATCCGAACAGCGAGCAAAATACCGTAAGGCACAAAAAGTTAAATGCGACTACCGGCTCCGTAAAGTTCTGCCACGGAATATCAAGCACCTTCGATACATCGCCGCGCGCCTCGATGAACAAGGCGGGAATAGACATCAGCGTCCCGTAGAAAAACATCTTGCGTGTAATGAACAGCGAATTGTACTTGCCGTTCAACTGCTTCACGACCAGCGAATAGATCGCCCACATGACGCCGGCGCTGCAGGCGAGCAAATCTCCCACGGGAGAAAGCTTCAAGACGAACTTGCCGTTCAGTACCACCAGCACCATACCGACAAAGGTAACGAGGCACCCTAGAATCTGTCGCTTGCCAAGACGCTCGCTCTTATAGATAATTCCCCCAAGAATCAGGATAAGCAGAGGATTCGCGCAAATAATGAGCGCCACGTTACTCGACGGCGAAAACGAAAGCGCCGTATTCTCGGTCCAAAAGTAGAGCGTGCATCCGGTAATGCCGCTGATAAACAGAATCAGTTCATGCTTCCAGTTCTTGCTGCGGAATTGCTTGTGGCTCGCCGCTAAAAGGATCAAGTAGGTAATCGCAAAGCGCAACGAGAAAATCTGCACCGCCGAAAAGCCATGATTCAAGAGCACCTTCGTACTCACGAAACTCGTGCCCCAAAAGGTGATAGTGATAATGGCAAGTAAGTGCCAAAAAGCGAGACTGTTGCGTGCAGGAATCATCGACCGCAAAGATAGAAAAGCAAAGTCCTTGCCGATAAAAAAAGCTTGCACCTAGTGCAAGCCTTTTTAAACTCCCTTGTTGCAAGAAGAGGATTAGTCGCGGAACTTCACCTGCTTGGAGCCAGCGACGACTTCACCGATCTGCACCCACTTTTCGCCCTTGGCTTCGAGGTGAGCGGTGACTTCAGCCTTGTCTGCCGGGTCGATGAAGATGAGCATGCCCATACCCATGTTGAAGGTAGAGTACATTTCGTCCTTTTCGACAGAGCCGGCCTGCTGGATCAGCTTGAAGATCATCGGAGGATCCCAAGTGGTGCGGTCGATAATCACGTCCACATTATCCGGGAGGATACGCGGAATGTTGCCCTGGTAGCCAGAACCGGTAATGTGAGCGAGGCCCTGGATAATCTTCTTGTTGCAAAGATCGATGAGGCTCGGGTAGTAGCTGCGGTGCGGTGTGGCGAGAGCTTCGCCGATGGACTTGTCCATACCGTCGACCACGGTGTCGACCTTGTAGCCGGCCACGTCGAACAACACCTTACGGGCGAGAGAGTAACCGTTGGTGTGGAGACCCGTAGAAGGCAGGCCAAGGATAATGGTACCCGGCTTGATCTTCTTGCCGTCAATGATGTTTTCGCGTTCCACGACACCCACGATAGTACCGGAAATATCGTAGTCGCCCGGACCGTAGAAGCCCGGCATTTCAGCAGTTTCACCGCCAATCAGAACGAGATCGTTTTCGCGACAGGCCTTGGCCATACCGGCAACCAGCTTGTCCATGACACCCGGTTCCAAGCGGCCCGTAGCCACGTAGTCCAAGAAGAACAGCGGACGAGCACCCTGCACCAGAATGTCGTCGCAGCAGTGGTTCACGATGTCCTGACCCGGAAGTTCATGGGTGCCCATTTCGATGTCGACCTTGAGCTTGGTGCCCACGCCATCCACGGAACTCACGAGGACCGGATCCTTCATGCCGAGGTGGTTCAGCGTAAAGAGGCCACCGAAGTTACCCACGTCGCCCAAAACGCCCTGGTTGAATGTAGTACGTACGGATTTCTTGACACCGACCATAGCTTCGTCGGCACGTGCCAAGGACACTCCTGCGTCTGCGTAATTCATCTTTTTTCCTTTGCCCAAGTTCCGGGCATGTGTTTGCCCTTAACGGGCATTTTGTTTTTCATCAATATTTCTGAGCGCATCCAGAATGAGGCTGGTGGTATCGGACATCTGGTTGATGTTCACGATATCCGGCATCAAGTGGGTATCCAGCTTGAACAGCGTCTCGTCACCCCAAGAAAGCATTTTTTCCAATGCGTCTGGGCCTGCCAGTTTGCCACACTTGGCACAGCAGATACGGCCATCCTGGAAAGCGATAAAGCCCTTTTCACCGTTACATTCGAACATGACCGTTCCCGTAACGCGGCTCTTTTCCATAGTCTGCGCAAAATCGATAAAGGGGAGTACCTTTGCGGATGCAAGGAGCGAAAGTCTTTCGAATTCGTCGAAAGCCTTGTTCTTGGCGCGCAGGCGGTCTGCCACCACCTTGTAAAGGTACACCATGATGTTCGGGTTCTTGTCCAGGAACTTCACGAACTCGTCGCTGGGAATATGGAGCACCGTGGCACCATCTTCACCTGCAATAACGGTATTGCTAGTGGGCTCATTACAGATAATGGACATTTCGCCAAAACAAGTACCCGCCTCCAACGTCGCGAGAGTATTGTAATGGCCGTCAGCCAAAAGTTCACCGCAAATAAAAGCGCGACCGCTCTGCAACACGCAGAAAGAATCGCCAATAGACCCGCCATTAATAATGATTTCGCCCGAATCATATTCACGAATCTGGGCATTCAAAAGCAAATAATCGGCACAGTCCCTGGGCACCTGCTGCAAAAAAGGCGTCCCAAGTTCATAGTTGGCTGCAATCCAGTCACCAATACCTGTATGAGTTTTCATGGGTTAAAAGATAAAAATATTATGGTACCAATCAAAACCCTTTCGGCCAGAATCAGCCCCATTTGTTGACTTCTGTATACACCCCTTCAGATTTTGAAGCATTTCGGCAGGATACGCCACTGCAGATTCGTAAAAATCGTTACCGCCACCGGGGCCCTTGCGCCCGTCATTCTGGCATACCAGCTTATCCCTGAAAGCCTTGATGTACTTGATGCGAGGTTCCGCGGCCAACAATTCCTCCGGGGATCCGAACATTCCGGGATTCACCCACACGTCGGCACTGTCGGCCACCTTCATGATTTCTTCCAGCGAAAACTGGAGTTCCCGACTGGTATCCGCCGCCCACAAGTAGCAGCCGCCCGCATCCTTGATAAGCCTCGCCGTAAAGCTGTTCCCGCCCGGAGCATACCACACACCGCCGTAGCTCATGCCCACTAACACACGGGGACAAGGAGAGTGTGAAATGTGGGATGTGGAATGTGGAATTGTATCATCTTGAGCGGATTTATGGGGGGAAGTTTCCCCCTCGTTCGCACGCTGTTGCTCGCTACCCTCTCTAGCGGGGGACACCCCCACCCTGGTGGCCATGCGCACTAAAGAGCTTTGCTCTAAGTGCTGTCCGCCCGCAACGCCCCCGTTTGCAGCCCGCAAATACGCATTCTTACTTTGTTCAAAAATCGAATCTGCCAAGGCATCTACGCCAAACATTGTTCCGTACAACTTAATCCACTCCGCCTTGGCCAGGGGACTGTCTTCCTGCCATTCCGACGTAAGCATCAGCGGAAGCTTCAAGGCCTCGATCCGTTCATAGTCGTCATGTCCACCACCCGTGGCAAAGCTCAAGACCAAGTCCGGCTGAAGCGCCACCAGCTTTTCCAGAGAAATCGTAGAACCGCTCCCCACCTCGGCTACCTGGCCTGCGGCGACCCGAGCATACAGGGAACTGTCTGCGATATACTTCCCCTCACCCACGCCCACAAGACGGTTTTCAAGGCCAAGACGCAACATATAGCCAATCTGCGCCGAAGAAAGGGCCACCACCCTTTGGGGGGCGTTCCCCAAGTTAAAGCGCTTTATCAAGGTGTCGCGACCCACAATGGAACGGATCTCGGCGACTTTCTCGCCACAAAGCGTCCCCACCTTCAGGTTCTTGCTGTATTCCAGGGCCGACAGTTCCCCGCAATCGGCCAATTTCTTTTCAGGTTCGCCGTTATTCCCACAGGAACTCAATACCAACCCCGAAAACGCCAGAAAAAGCCCCAAGGAGGCACCGGCGACCATTTTTCCACAAAAATTCAACATCCTAAGTCCTGAAAAAGTACGTAAATCGTTGATTTTTAACATCTTATGAAATTTTTTATGCCAAAAACCCAAAACATAATGTATTTTATATGCCGTATACTAGCAACGGAATCTTTTATGAAAACAAAGATAGCCTCTTTTTTGAGCATTGTCGCTCTCAGCTTGCTTACCTTCGCCACCAGCTCTTTCGCTGACGAAGAAGAAGGATTTTACGAAAAGGACCACGTCCGCGGGTTCATTTCAATTGGCGCCGACTATCGCGGCATGCGCAAGGAATTCCAGCGCTACGTGAACAACGTCGCATTCCAGAACTTCGGCCACCGTGTCGATTACGCCATCCAGGATTCTACCGGCGCTGTAGACACTCTGAAAACAACCGCTTGGGGTGATCCGTATGGCACCGGCGGCTATAAAAAGTTCGATGACTGGTACCTGGGCCTGCATGTGAACGTCGGTGCCCAGTACAAGCAGTTCTTGACCTGGATTGACTTCAACTTTATGCCCTCCCAGGTATCCGAATGCAAAACATGCCACTATAGTGTAAGCACTCCTAGCGAGGTAAAAAATTTACCCAAGGGTTCGAAACTCGTAGGCAGTTCGCAAACAAGCTTCCCCCTGTACGACGTGGAATGGTTCGCCTACGGCGCCGACTGGATGTTCGGTTGGAAGCTCTTCGGTGAAAACGCTCCCATTAACCTGATTCCCTCTATCGGTTTCGGTTTCAACCTGATCAACTTCCACTTCGCCTCTCACTTCGACCATTACGAAAGAGACAACGAAGATCACGTAGAAACCGTCCGCGACCGTTTCTACAGCACTCTCGCTACGACAGTCAATTCCGAACTTGAACTCCGCATCGAATTGGGCCGCTTCGCTCTCGGCGGCTACCTGGGTTACCGCTTTATCCGCTACAACGACCTCGACGTCGAAGGCTTCACCATTCAGTACGGATCAGTCGAAAACGGCACCGACAACGTCGGCGATACCTACTTCTTCGGTATCCGCGCTACCTGGTACTTCCTGAGCCAATGGGAAAAGAAGCAACAAGACAAACTGTAGTCTTCAAGAGATTCTCTAAAATCGCCCTCGGTTAAAATCCGAGGGCTTTTTTATGTCTTAGTTTAGGCGGCGAGGCGCTTGAGGATCGCGCCCCACCGCCACCTTTGGTCGAGGATTACGTCCTTTGTCAAAAGGATGTTCGCACTGAAAGAAAAAACCTCGGGGAGCATTCCCGTTGGGATCCGTATCCACAATCTTTTCCATCGCCACGTAATGGGCACAGGAGCGCCTCAGGCATGAATCCGTCTTCCAGCGGACCTTGTACTTCGCCTTGGGGTAAACAAAATCCCAGCCCAGCACCAGCGTAGGAACCCCCATGAGTCTCAACCTGTCCGGAAGCGGCGCATACTCGCCCTGGGTACTTAAAAGCACCACCGCATCCAGTTTGCGGTACATGGCCATCAGCAAGGCATCTTCCATCAGCGACAGGTTGGGTCCTACACAACTCGTTTCAGCCGGGTTGTTGAAATGCACACTGTAACCGCACTCCATAAGAGTCTGCTCCAGCCTGAACACGCCCTCGCAATCCCGGGCGAATACATGGGGATCGCGATACGGGTGATAGTAATGGGATTCCATTTCCAGTTTGCGGTAACGGTCCCCTTCGAAATAACGGATAGCCTGCATTTCTACCCAGAGCCTTAGGCTCCTGAAATCCAGGCAGGAATGGAACCGGTGAACGTTGCGGTAGTAATCATTCACCTTCTTGAGAGTGTAACCATCTAGAAAAAATCCTATACGGAGCGGTTGCGGCATAGTACCTCCATCAAAAAGCGTGCCTCTTTATTAACACGCTTTTTTTGGGGTACCGGAGACCGATTTTAGATGTTAAATTTTCTATACAAAGTATAGAGCGTCCATCTAGGAGCTATATCAGCTTGCGCTTTTTCAAGTCGTCCATCAGTGAGCCCGGCATCCAGGCCTTGAGTTCGCCGTATTTCGGATCGCTAAGCGTCTTTCGCCACTGTTCCGCCTTGGCCTTGTCACCCTTGTCGCTATAAATACGAATCAAATTCAACACCGAGCACCAGTAGCGAATGCTCTTGCCCGTACGCTTCAGGTAATCGGCGGCGCTACGCTCGTAAATGCCCGCGGCCTCGTCATATTTCTTGAGGCGGTAAAGCATATCGGCCTTGATCTGCAACATGACAGGATGATTGGGAGCGCGCTTGAGTCCCCGTTCCGCAAGCTTTAGACCGGTGGCAAAGTCTTCCTTGTCGTAATGCATCCATATAAGCGGAGTCAGGAACAGGGGCCAGAACCGTTCAGACTTTTGAGAGGCAGAGTCGAGAGTCGCCAAGTAAAGTTCGCGGTTGTCGGACTTGAACGGCACCCAGCTAAAACTCTTGTCGATGTAGTAGGCGTAAATGGCAAAGAAGGCGCGGGCCTCCAGCTCCTTGGATTCCTCGAAAGCCTTAGCCGCAGATCGCGTCGTCATGGCACCTTTGACCGAATGTCCTGTCTCGCCTTGTACGTAACCGATTTCGAAACGGCGGAGAGCGTCCCACAAGCCCTCGGTCTTGCAAGATTCCAGCAACGTCCCTGCCTTTATAAGCGAAGCCGTATCTCCCTTATCATCGTAAACGCTGATACGTACAACATTCTCAAGTACGCAACCTGCACCCTCGTTCCGGGAACGCAATTGCTTTGATATTTCGAAAGCATCACCGTAGCGGAGTGCCATGGTTGCCGAAGTGGCCTTGGACCAGAGTTCTGCCTGCTCCTTGGGGAGCGAAAGCGTGAGGGGTTCGTCGGCAAAGCAAACGGTAGCCAAAACAAAAAGGGCCAAAAAAATCGTCTTAAAAAATCGCATTGATGCAAATTTAGAAAATATGGCAACCCATAAAACACCCTAAACCTGTTGATAAACTTTGGATAAAAAAGGTCAATCCACGATTTATCCACAATAAAAAGCGGATTTCAACACTCCCTGGAAACTTATTTTTTAGTCCAAGTTGGAATATAGCCAAAGGCCCACTTTTTAGAGTTCGGCAGGCATTCCTGGATACATTCTAACGTGTTGATAGGCAACAGTTTAGCTTTTGTCTTTTTGGACAAATGTATCAAAATTTCGCAAAATTCCCCAAAAATACGAAAATGTTTCTTAAACCTTACACAGCCTTTTGCTATTGCCCGACCATCCAAAATTATCTATAACTCATATAGAGGATAAACAATTTATCAACAAATAAACAACATTTTCGCATTCAAAAAGGGCAGAACGGGAATAACGCGACGGAGGTCTTATGAAACTTTTCCATAAAACATCTGCATTGTCATTCTACATGATCCACTCCGGCTTCATGGCTTTCAAGACTCGCGTCAAAGAAGAACTAGATGCTGCCGGCGGCGGAAACCTGGACGACCTTTTGGACGACGACAGTCTGCATGCCTACTACCGCAACGGGGATTCCCCGGACTACGTGGCAGCCTCACTATGCCCCACCTACGAAGACGACTAGATTTCTCTCCCTCCTAGAAACAAAAAATTCCCGCAGCGTGTTTACTGCGGGAATTTTTCATATCTCTCGTCTGTAGCCGCGTAGTGGCGTTCTTTCGTCTTACTTAGCCGGGCAACCGTCTACGGTTTCGAACTTACCCTTGTTCACAGTCACGATCTTGGTGTTCAAGTTCATGCCGCGTTTGAACTTGATATCACCATACACGCCTTGGAAGTTGGCGGTATTGTTAATCAAGTTCGTGAGGCTGTTGGGCTTTTTCTCCATGGAGCTAAACACGATGTTTGCGGCATCGTAGCTGAGCCCGCTCACCTTGTCTTCGCCCGGTTCGGCACCCCAACGTTCCTTGAAGTCACTCACGAACTTCTTGAGGTTGTCGTTGTTGCCGCCCATGTCCATGGCGGGCACGCTAAAGTAGGAACTGTCCACCTGGCGCTTGCCCTGAATCAAGAGTTCGCGGCCATACCAGCCGGAAGCTCCCAGCAATACGCCCGAAATCTTGTTGAAGGCCACCTGGCCGGCCATGAGACCCGCATCGCCCGGATTCGTTGCCGGAATGAAGATACCCGGGATGTTGAAAGTGGAATCCTGCATATAGAAGCGACGTTCCTTGGCATTCACGGCATCCAAGTCTTTCGCCCCGCGAGCAATGTTCTGGCGGCGGTTCAGCTGTTTGAAACGCACATCGCGAAGCAGGCTGAATTCGGTCTTGTAGTCAGGGCGGCCTTCTTCGTAGTTACGGAAAGCGATCACGGAGGCGCCGCGGCGTTCCACAGCCGTAGTAAAGCTCTGGGACATGGAGGCACCATAGCCGCCCAAGGGGCTGAGGATAGCGAATTCGCGGATATTCAAGCACTTGGTGGCAAAGTCGGCAATGCTCTTGGCCAAATTATCCATGGTGATGTTCACCTGGAAAATGTTGGGGCCCATCTTGGCGATACCGTCGTCGGTGGCGGTCGGGGTAAGCATCGGAATGTGCTGGAAGTTACTGCCAAGCCAGGCAGCCACGGTAGCAGCCGGAGCACTCATAATGGGACCGATAACCGCTACAATGCTATCCTGGTTAATGGCCTGCTGGGTACGGAGTAGCGCCTGGGCGGCATCAGCACGGGTATCGGCCACGCGCAGGTTCACCTTGCCCTGGAGTCCGGCCTTTTCGTGGGCGAGAATTACGCCCTGGATAGCCGCCGCACCAAATTCAGCATAGTCACCCGAAAGCGGAGCGAGCACCAAGACCGTAGGCATGCCGGCACCGCGGTCTTCCAAGGATTCAAGTCCCTTCTCGGCGGTGTTGGAGAGGCTTTCGGCTACCCCGCCAGCCACAACCTTCTTGTACCAGTAACGGGCAGCCTTGTAGCGCTTGGAATTCTGGCATTCGCGACCGATCTGCAACTGCATCCAGCCCACAATGTCCTTGTCCACCGGGTACTTTTCCAAAAGGGCCTGCAACTGGTCCGCCGTCAGGAGCGAAGCGGCCAGCGTCTGAATTGCCACATCTTTGGTGCGGCTTCTAGCAGCTGGGTTCTTGGAGTAGGCCAGAACACGGAGCATGGCTTCCACACCTTCGTAAACGTTGCCATTTTCCACCATGACAATGGCGTTAGCCAGTTCCATGCGTTCACGGTACACCGTGTTCACATAGTATTCCAAGAAACGGGAAGAAAGCTTCAAGGCTTCGTCGCGCTTGTGTTCGCGAAGGTAGCATTCCGTGAGCATCACGGCAGCACGCTCGCCAGCGGACTTACGGAAGCTGGACTTGTAAACTTTCTGGAGCGGGGCTATGGCCTCGGCGCACTGCCCATTCTGGATTAAATTCTTTGCCTCACGAATTTCGTCCTGGGCAAAAGCGGAAGCGGCAAGCATTGCCACCAAAGCAAAAGGTAAAAGACGTTTCATACTAGGATTCCGCGGCGGCTTGAACCACATCGTGTTCTTTCTTGATTTGTTTTTGGAGAGATTCAGGGAGCTTAGCCCAGTCCATGACATCGACCCGGAACGGAAGCCCGCTATCCACAAAAGCCTTTTCCACAGCGGTCATGGCTTCGAAAGAAAGGGGACTTTCAGAAATAACCACCAGTTCCAGTTCCGTATCGGGAGTGAGGTCCACCCCAGTCACACGGGCTCCATGCGCCCAAACTTCCAGCCCCTCAAAATGAAGAGCCAAAATCCTCTGGACCTTTTCCAAATGATCAGATTCAATACATAAAGCCATACGAGGCTAAATATAGTTAAACTCGAAAATAGATTTACTATTATTAAACCATGATTGCATTCCTATTTATACTGCTTGCCGCCCTTGTACTCATCTTTATCAACATCAGTTCCACTGCCAAAGGTAAAACCGGGAAAATTATCGGTGCAGCCGTCCTGTTTCTCATCTTTATAGGCATGTTTTTCAGAGACACCTTTTTGGGAAGTTGTCTCGTTACTTTTTTTGCCGTCTGGATTCCAAATGCACTAATTCTTTACATTCCCTGGACCCTCTATAGAATCGGTTACTACCTTACCCAGCCACACCACCTGAGCCGCCACAAGGTCCGCCGCGTAAGTCGCTGGCTTGCGGGAATAACAGCCGGCGTAGCCTTCGCATTCATGGCATACGGAATTCCGCACAATGACGAATACAAGACCAACCTGCTCACCATCGATTTACCGAGCCAGTACACCGAAAGCTTTACAGCCATATTCTTTAGCGACATTCATGTGGACCCGTTGTTCAACGCCAAGAAACTGGGCCGATTTATCGCACAGGTCGACTCCATCAAACCTGACTACCTGCTGTTCGGCGGCGACCTGGCCGATTTTTCGACCGAAAAGATGGACCGCAACGGCTACGATATTTTGTTCAAAAAGTTGACCGCTGGCGCTAAAGTAGCGGCAGTCGCTATCAACGGCAATCACGAATCCATGCTGGAACGTTCGGGTTCCAATCCTAACGAATGGATGCGCAAGGCGGGCTTTGTGGTACTCGACGATTCCACCGCATGCCTCGGCAACGTCTGCTTTACGGGCCGCACCGACTTCATGGTCGCCCGCAGCAGGGACACCGAACGCAAGCCCCTGAGCGAACTCGTTCCCGATTCCATAAAGATCGTGGAACACCCGAAGGATTCTACAGACTCCGCCGTAACAGCCGCTGCACAAGATTCCACCGCGGATTCGGCAGTCGTCGCCACCGTTACCTACGATACCCTGGTCTTGCATCGTCCCTGGATTTTGCTGGACCACCAGCCCAAGGGAATCGAGAAAACGCATGCCGGCAGACTCCCGGATTTCGCCCTTTCGGGCCACACGCATGACGGTCAGTTCTTCCCCGTGACTGTCATTATCGACTTCGTGTGGAAACTCGCCTACGGCAAGGGCGCACTCAGCGGAGTCCTTTGGCTCGTGAGTTCCGGCTTCGATTGCTGGGGACCACCTGTGCGCTTAGGGAGCGACTCCGAAATCTGGGTGATTAAATTCAAGGCGAAAGAAAACGCCAGCGAACCGCAAGAAAACTAACCGAGAATTAGATTTTAATAGAAAAAGTGGTCAAAAATTTTGACCACCTTTTTTATTTCAAGACTTTATTGTAGACGGCAATTTGGCGTTCAATGATTCCGTCCCAGGTGAAGCATTCGTTGATGCGCTTCTGGGAGCCGGCGAGTAATTGCTTTACGAGCTCGGGCTCGGCGGCGAGGCGCCTGTAAGCGCTTGCGAGAGCCTCGGGGTCTTTTTCGGGAACGAGGATTCCCGTTTCGCCGTCGATTACGACATCGGGGATTCCGCCCACATTGCTTGCCACAATGGGGAGGCCGAGTTCCATGGCCTCGATGAGGACGACGCCGAGGCCTTCGGTGTCGCCCTTGCTGTCGACAATCGCCGGGAGCGTGAAGACATTTGCAGTCCTGTATTCATTGGCGAGCGCTTCGGGCGAAAGCTTGCCGGTGAAAATGATTTCGGCCGGCAGATCCTTCGGCTCCGTTTCACTGCTACCCAAAGGGCATAACTCAACTTGAGAACTAAAGTTCTTAGTTTCGTATAGCTCAGGATGACACAATGCATCTGCTTGCATCTTCAGCTGCTCGGTCAAATCGCCGACGCCGACGATGCGGATTTCGAACTGGTCGCGGGGCAAGTACTTGGCCGCTTCAATCAGGTAGCGAATGCCCTTGCGTTCAATGTGGCGACCAACAAACAGGATTTTGAATTTACCATTCACTGCATGCGGCTCGGTGTTCCCCGCACCTTTTTCAAGAGTCGTGCCGTACGGACTCCATTCGATTTCAACATTGCGAAGCGCCTTGATTTTACTGGCGGTAAAACTCGAGTTCGCGAACACGGCCTGAGCCTGGCTAATGGCAAACTTCAAGAGCGGCTTGACCCATTTCTTCTTGCGGATGAGCAAGAGTTCTGCCCCGTGGAAATTCAGCACCAGCGGAATTTTGAACAACTTAGCAGCGCCCAGCGCAATGTAGGCATGCGGGAACGGCCAATGGGCATGAATCACATCGGGCTTAAACTTGCGGCAAATTTTAATGCACTTGAAGAACCCGCTGATGATATAGGGAATCGCCAAAAGCTGGAGCCAAGGCTTGTTGGCCATCTTGGAAGGAGCACCTTCTTCATGAGTCAGGAACTCCCAGCTCGCAGGTGCATAACGGAATCGGTTTACCTTGACTCCATCAATTTCATGGCTCTTTAGGCCCTTGTATGCAGGCGCCAAAACCTGTATATCGAGTCCCGCTTTTTTAAGGTGCGCAATGGAGGTTCGCAACCAGGGAACTTCGGCGTCTTCGTGAAAACGCGGATAAACCGAACCAATGACTAAAACCTTTTGGACGCCGGATTGTTCAGCCATAACTACACAACGGCGCTCTCTGGCGCAGGCACGTTCTGAATGCAAGCCGGATAGAGAATCGGCTTGATGGTTTTGTCCAAGACATCCTTGATTTTATCAAGGTTACTCGAGGTTTTCTGTTCAATACGGCCCTTAATGCGTTCCCAGCCATCCAGTTTGGAATCCAGCAACAGCATTCCCAGCCCCGATTCGTGTTCCAAAAACCCGACAATATCGCTACCACGGCTTCCGCTGTTCAGCACCGAGAAAAAGGAATTCCAGAACTGGATAAAGCTAGCCTCGTCGGCCAACTCTTTTTTCAAAGTCTCAAAATCAAATTCAAGATATACGAAAGAGCTGTTATCCTCATCGCTACGGATAATTTCTTCTTGACAACGCCTTTCAAAGATCTCTTCGGTATAGATAGAGATGTTATACTTGTGTTTTCGTATCAAATTAAAGAGGAGCTCTTTCATCATCGCCCCAAATTTAGGCTATTTTTATGCCATGCAACGACTGTTAAAATTGAAAAAAGCGCTCAAGAACAGCATTTTAGCGACCTCCGTTGAAAATTTCAAGGGAATCAGGTCCGGAACCGCAAAATACCGTCACCTGACCGAAGACGAAATCCTGATTCTTGAAAAGAACGGTAACCGCTCCGAATCCTGGGACAAGGTGATGGTCGAACCCGACTTTGACCCGAACCGGATCAATCGCTCCTCGTTCATGGGCGAAGTCTACTTGCCGAAATTTTTTGGAACGCTGCTTTTGCCGGGCGACGTGTCGTTCCCCACAGGTATTTACGACAGTCTTGTACACAATTGCTTTATCGAAAACGCGCTGGTCCACAAGGTGGCCATGCTGAGCAACATCCTGGTGCGCAGTAGCGCTGTTGTCCAGAACGTAGGTTCCATGATCAGTAGCGGAAAAATCAGTTACATGATCGGCAATTCCATGCACGTGGGTAACGAAATGGGAGGACGCAAAGTCGCCGTATTCCCCGAAATTACCATGGAACTCGTAGAAGCGCAACTATTCCACAAGCCGGAACCCGAAGTCGCTGCGGCCTTCGACGAACAACTCAAGGCCTACCGCGAAGAAACCGCCTTCCCCTTTGGCGTAGTGGGCAAGGGTGCCGTAGTCTGCAATACCAACATTATTCGTAACAGCTGGATTGGCGCCCACGCACGCATTGAAGGCGCCGAAAAAATCCGCAACTCCGTGGTGCTTTCGTCTTTGGAAGAACCCAGCCACGTTTATGACTCCGTCATTCTCGAAAACTCCAACGTACAGAAATCGGTAACCATCCACACCGGAGCCGAAGTGCAAGGTTCCGTGCTCATGAGCCGCACCACCGTTGCCTGCAAGGCAATCGTGAAGTCTTCGATTATTGCGCCGTGCTGCCACATTGAAGAAGGCGAAGTGAATAGTTCTTATGTGGGTCCCATGACCCAAATGCACCACCACTCCCTTTTGATTGCGGCCCTCTGGCCCGACGGATGCGGCAACCTAGGCTACGGAGCCAACGTAGGCAGCAACCATACCGGACGCATGCCCGACCAAGAAGTGATGCCTGGCCAGGGAATGTTCTTTGGTCTCGGCGTGAACATCAAGTTCCCCGCCAACTACCGCGAATCCCCCTTTACCCTGATTGCCACGGGACTTACCACGCTCCCACAGCGCGTAAAATTCCCCTTCTCCCTGATTCGTCCGGGTGACCCGCAACTGGTAGGAGTGGCACCACGCCTAAACGAAATCGTGCCGGGCTGGAATTACGCCCGCAACGCCTACGCTCTGGACCGCAACCTATACAAGTATTCATTGCGCGGCAAAGGCGTTGTACCCTCGGCATTCTACAGCATTTTCAACCCGGATACGGTGCGCTACGTTTGCGACGCCTATCAGCGTTTGCAAGTGTCCGCCATCCGCGACATTTACACCAAGGAACATATTGACGGTCTGGGCGAGAACTTTATGCGTGAACGCATCCGCCAGCAGGCCATCAAGACATACCAGGAATACCTGGAACGCTACGTTCTTGAACAAATTATCACGTTGGTCGTAACCGATCCTAATTTGCAGACGCAGCCTGTCAAGGAACTGCGCCGCATGGCCACAAACGACATCAACAAAGATGCCATACGAGTTGTCACCTTGCCCGAGACCTTCGACGAACTGCTCAAGCGTTACCGCCAGCTGGAAAAAGACTGGTTCGAACGCGTGACCCACGGGCTGGACAAAGACAATGAACGGGGCCGCCAGATTTTTGACGACTACGATGACGCCCATCCTATCGACAAGGGATTTACCGAATGGGAAAAAGCCCGAGTCGAAGAGAAATTACGCCGTCTGAATTCCATCGCCAAGACGAATAAGCCCGAATAATGTCACCCTGGCTTTTACTCGGATCGCTCCTCGCTGTTGAATTTGCAGCACGCCTCGTGCTTGAAATTCGCGAACGCAGGCTTACGCAAATGCGCGGCGGCCTCTTTGCCGTACTGCGCCTGATTCCTTTGCTGAACGACATCGTACCGCTGCCCGAAAATCGCAAGGATCCTGCCGAAAACGAATTCGTGAAAAAGCATGAAGAAGGCCACGCAAACCTGCGTCACGGCATTTTGCGGAACCTCGCCAAAGTGGCCCTGTTGCTCTTGGCCGTATGGTTTTTCGCCTTCTTGCTTGCAAGCCACGGCATGTCGCTTGTAGAATCTATTCTCTGGCTTCATTTAGCGGCAATTCCGTTCCGCACCGTATTCCACTTGTACTGTTGGCACCAGGAATACGAAGCCGACCGCTATGCCTTTGACAAGCTCGGCAAAAAGGTGGCCAAAGCTGCCATGCGAAACCTTGCCGAAAGTGAAATCCCGTATACAAAATTGTTCGCGGTGATTTACCGCGAACACCCGACTGTCGCAATTCGCAGTCAAAAGATTTTGAACAAAGAAATTAAGGCGGTTTAAACTTTAAACCTATCGTCAGCGGCACGAGAGTCGCGGCCAAGCGCAAGGATAATTGCGTTCACCACAAACGCGGCAATCATCAAGATATCCCCAGTATGCGAGCCAAGCGAACCCGGTAACGCCGGACACAATTTACCCGCGAGCGCCAAGATTCCACCTCCCACAATGGCGGTTCCCACAAATTTGGGTTTTGCCTTAAGGCCCAAAAGACCCCACAAAATCGGCACCGTAAACGCACCCGCGTAAACTGCAAGGGCCAACAGGAGAGTGCCAATAATGTCGGTGAATACAAGCGCAAGCAGGAGTGCCACGATTCCGTTCAGCAAGATAATGATACGTGCCTGAAGCAACGTGGGCTTGCGGCATAATCCGTTAATGATAATGGAACTACTCAAAAGCGTCGTATCGGCACTGCTCAGCACCACGCTCAAAAGTGCAAGTGCAAATACCGGCAAAAGCGCCGGCGGCAATACCGCATTTGCAATCGCCGTAATGCGGGCACCCTGCACACCAACGAGGCTCACTCCATAAACCGCCAGGAAGCCGATTACGAATGCAACGGGAATCAAGACGCATGCCGCCATGCCAATCGCCTTCTTGGCTGTCGCCGCATCTTTCGCGCAGAACATGCGGCTGTAAATATCGGGGCCAGCCGTATACGTAGTACCATAAGTGAGAATCAAAAGGAACAAGTCGAGCGGTGTGAAGTTCGTGTTAAACGGAAACTTGGGCGCCACACTAGTCGTAGCGCTAGCCGCCATACTGCCGAGCTCGCCACCGCCAAACTTCGCAAAGCCCGCAAGCAACAAGAGCCCCGCGATAATCAGGCATGCCTGCAAAAAATCGGTGCGCAAAATCGAAACCTGGCCACCCGCAAGCGTGTAACCGGTGAATACCGCCGCCGACACAATCGCCGCCGTCATATAGCCCATCGAAGTAAACGTCATCAAGAGCTTTGCCGCCGCAATAATCTGGGCCGCCACAATGCCCGTCCATGCAACCGGAATCACAAAAGAAGCGACCAGTCGCGGACCCTTGCCGTACAAGTTTTCGACCAAATCCGGCAGCGCATATTTGCCATGACTGTAGGCTCGACCCGCAAACGGAATCAACGCCAACAAACCAAGCGCTCCCACCAGCATGAACCAGCTCGCAGCCCCGCCGAGTTTTGCGCCGCTATCGACGGCGCCAATCACAGCCGACCCGCCCAAAATCGTTGCCACAAGACTTCCCGCAACCGCTTTCGCAGAAGCAGCCTTGCGTGCCACGAAGAAATCGGGAATGTCCTTTACGCGCCACGCACTGCGCAGGGCAATCGCAATCAAAAACACCAGGTAGATAATTAAGGCAATATTCATGTTTTCTGTCATGCCCGCAACAGCGAGCATTTCCATTTCTAAAATTTAAAAAAAGGCTAAAGATTGCTTCGCCCCCTTCAGGGACTCGCAATGACGTGAATCTAGAATTTCCGGCTCATGATAAACATGACCGTACGCAAATCCCATTCGCTCCCCACCTGCTTTTGCAATAATTCCTCGGTTGTCGGGTATCGATGATTTTCAAATTTGCGGTCACGCGAGACAGACGCCATAAGCATGCCGTTCCATTTTTGGCTCACCTTGATCGATGCCATCGGAGTTATACTCACCATTACAAAGCTTGGATTGTAATCCTTGTATGCATCGTCAAAATCATATTCATGCTTAAAGCCGCTCGCATTCACTGCAAGCATCGCCATAGGCACACGCTCAAAAGGCATCATATAGATGAGCGTACCGCCATATTTGTACTTAAAGCCGTTCACCATGTTTTCGTTGCCGGCTTTCCACACCTCTTTATCTTCGGCGCCCGTATATGCAGAATACCGGAGTTCCGCCGTCCCCTTCAAAATAATCTTGGTCCAATCACTCTTGGGCAAAAAAGCAAGCAACGGAATCGTGAGCGCCGTGTGGTAACGCATGCCGTATGCGTACTCCGTAAACATGGCATCTTGCCGGTAGTTCCTTTTTTCAGTATCGTACACGCCCATGAATGTCGCGGTTTCGCCATAGTTCAGCGCCGTCCCCGTATTCGCCTCGGCACCCAGTTCCAGCAAGTGCATCAACTCGATTGCGGCATCCAGTTTTAGGCCAACCCCGGCAAAGTTCACATCGCCTGCCGCCAGGCCCTTAAAGCTCAGCAGTTTGCCGAAATCCTGTTGCACCTTAAAATGGTACGTGTACGCGGGCGCCGCAAACGCGAAGAATGGCCAGTTGTGCAAAGTCTCTGAATTCTTGAGCGAATTATGCGGCAACAACAAAGCAGCAATCGAAAACACGCCCTCACGCGAAGTCTTGAACCCAGTGCTATCGGCCACGGCAACGGAATCCTTCTTGACTGCCGAGCTGTCGGCAGTTTCGGCGGCAACGGCGAACGCGGCGCCAAACAGCACCGTTACGAACACCATCTTGCAAATTTTTCGCCAAGACATAAGCCTTGGGGAATATAGATAAACATCCCGCCCAAGTTGCCCCGCATACCCCAAAATTTGTATATTCTTGAGCACAGAGGTTTATATGTCTCGAATTTTTAGCTCTCTCGCAATTCTTTTTACCGCAATCGCATTTTGTGCCACAAGCGCCCTTGCCTTCGACGTATCGGTCAAGGCAAACGTCGATAACGCCCAGGTGTTCGTGGGCGACATGTTCAATTACGAAATCCAGGTCGTGGCCCCCGAAAACGCAATCGTCGACTTGCCGAGCTTTGTCGGAAACCTCGGCAGTTTCGAAGTCAAGGAAATGAAGAACGAAAAGGTGACCGAAGGCATGCCCAAGGGCACCGCCAAATTCACCTGGCTTGCAACGCTCAACACCTTCGTGAGCGGCGACTTTCTGATTGCCCCGCAGCAAGTGAGCGCCATCGTCGGTAGCGACACTGTCAAGACAAGCACCGACCCCGTAGCCGTCAAAGTTTCTACCCGCACCACCGGCGAAGAAGAAGACATCTTGGAAGTCGAGGACCCGCTCGACGATCCGCGTCTCCCGCAGTGGCTCTACATCGTGCTGATTGTGGTAGGCGTCGCCCTGTTGGTATTCCTCGGTTGGTTCCTGCATAAAAAATTTGCGAAGGCGGGTGCTGCCCCGAGACTCCCGCCGTACGAAGAAGCGGTGCTTGCGCTCAAGGAACTGCGCCAGAAGAATTACCTTGCCGAAGGCAACCAAGGCGACTACTTTATGGCACTCGGGTTCATTACCCGCCGCTATATCGAGCGCCGTTTCGAAGTCGATATTCTCGATGCCACCGTAGCCGAACTCAAGCAGCGCATGGCGCACGTGGCAGGCCTTCCGCAGGCCTACAAGGAATCGGTCGTGACGCTTGCCGTCGAAACCGAACCGGTAAAATTCGCCAAGATGAAACTCGAAGGCGAACGCTGCCGTTTCTGGGACGAATGGGCCGATCGCCTTTTGAAAGACACGAAGCCCACTCCTGAAGAGGAGCAGGCCAAGAAAGACGCGCTCAAGGCCGCCGTACAAACCGTAAAGGCAGAACGCGCCAAGGCTTCAAAAAAGAAATCGTAGCAGAAGCTACGAATTCCCTTTCAAGATTTCTTCGATATCGCTACGGCTCAAATAGAGCCGTTCATTTAAGGCGTTTGCGATTCCGCAAAGGGACTTGCGGCATGCCATCAGGATGTTGAAATCCTGCTCCACCACACTGGTTTCCGCCAGCTGGAAATAATAGCAGGCCGCCTGAAAACGCTGGTAATCCGGATCGCTCTTGTAAAGTTCTGCGGGCAGCTCCTTCATGACCGTATCCAAGTCGCAGGCAAAATCCTTGCGCATCAGGAATTCCGCCAAATGCCCCGCCATAGCGATATGGGCATCGCCATCCAGCTCGCTGCCGGCAATGTGCGTAATACCCGGACGTTCCTTGGACATGTCCATCTTCACGTATTCCAGCGGGCGCTTGAACAAATAGGCAATCAGGGCATGTCCTGCCTCATGATTGCACAACTTCTTGAATTCTTCTTCACCGAAGAATTCCACCATGGATTCACGATTTAATTCTGACATTGTGTAAGCCAGCTATTTATAACGAGTTCTTTCGTTTTACGAAGCCTTCTTGCGGCTCTTCTTGGCAGATTCAGACTTCTTCTCCGAAGGAGCCTGCAAGCCGCTCTTCACAATTTCTGCAGTCACGACAAACTGCTTGTTGTCGGAGCCCGGCATTTCAAACATGGCCTTCTGCAAGGTCTTTTCCATCACGGAACGGAGGCCGCGGGCACCCGTCTTGCGAGCCATGGTTTCGTGAACAATTTCCTTGAGGGCATCGTCGTCAAACTTGAGCTCGATTCCGTCCATTTCGAACAAGCTCTTGTACTGCTTCACAAGGGCATTCTTCGGCTGGGTCAGAATATTCAGGAGCGCAGCTTCGTCGAGTTCTTCGAGGGCGACAGCCACAGGCAAGCGGCCCACGATTTCAGGAATCAAGCCGAACTGAATCAGGTCATCGGGTTCCAAGAGCTTGAAGAGTTCCGTCAGGGAATTTTCTTCGGCGCTGCGGATGTCGGCACCGAAGCCCATGCCGCCCGTATTCACGCGGCGGGAAATAATCTTGTCGAGCGTTTCGAAGGCGCCACCGCAAATGAACAGAATGTTCTTGGTGTTCACCTGCACCAGCGGCTGTTCGGGGTGCTTACGGCCACCCTTCGGCGGCACGGCAGCCACAGTACCTTCCAAAAGCTTCAAAAGACCCTGCTGCACGCCTTCACCGCTCACGTCGCGAGTAATGGAGGGGTTGGCAGTCTTACGGGCAATCTTGTCAATTTCATCGATAAAGATGATACCGCGTTCGGCGCGGGCCACATCGTAGTCGGCAGCCTGCAACAGGCGCACGATAATACTGTCCACGTCTTCGCCCACGTAACCCGCTTCAGTCAGCACGGTCGCGTCGGCAATGGTAAAGGGAACGTCCAGGAAGCGCGCCATGGTCTGGGCCAAGAGCGTCTTGCCCGAACCGGTCGGACCCACCAGCAACAGGTTCGACTTTTCGACTTCCTGCGCATCGGGGTGAGCCTGCTTGTAACGCAAGCGCTTATAGTGGTTGTACACCGCCACGGAAAGGGCGGTCTTCGCCTGGTCCTGGCCAATGACGTATTCGTCCAAGTGGGCCTTGATTTCGGTCGGGAGCGGGAGCGGTTTCGACGAAGCTTCGGCAGCGGCCGTTTCCTGCTTCGCACGCATGCGGTCTTCTTCGATAATGCGGTGACACATGGCAACGCAGTCGCTACAAATCTGTACGCCTGCGCCCGTAATCATCTTCTCGACGCGTTCTGCGGGCTTGCCGCAGAAACTACACGTAACCGTCGGGTGATTTTTCCCGCTACGATACATTAAATGCCCTCTTTACGCGGAACAAAGATTTCGTCAATGACACCGAAGGCCTTTGCTTCTTCGGGACCCATGTAGAAATCGCGGTCGGTCTTTTCACGGACTTCGTCAATGGACTTGCCGGTATGTTTGGCGACGATTTCGGCCAAGGTTTCCTTGGTGCGCACGATTTCTTTTGCGGTAATCTGGATATCGGTCGACTGACCGGTAGCAGCGCCAGACGGCTGGTGAAGCATGATGCGGGAATGCGGGAGCGCATAGCGCTTGCCCTTGGTGCCTGCCGCAAGCAACACCGCAGCCATCGAGGCGCAGTTACCAATGCAGATGGTCGCGATATTCGGGCGAACATGCTGCATGGTGTCGTAAATGGCAAGCCCTGCCGAAACGTAACCACCAGGGCTGTTGATGTACAGCGTGATATCCTTTTCCGGATTCTCGTATTCAAGGAAAATCAGCTGGGCCATGACGTTGTTCGCCACTTCGTCGTTAATCGGCGTGCCCAAGAAGATAATGCGTTCCTTGAGGAGACGGGAGTAGATATCGTAGGCGCGTTCACCGCGTCCGGTGGTCTCGATGACGGTAGGGATGATCATTCAATTTACCTCTTACTTGTTTTCTTCAGCAGCCGGGCGGATACCGACGATGAAGTCGGCAGCCATCTGAACGCGGAGTTCGTCGCGGAGCTGGTTGATGCGGCCGGACTGACGGAAGTGGCCCTTGAGGGTTTCAAAGTCCACATGGTAGGCGGCAGCCATCTGCTTCAGGCGTTCGTCGACATTGGCCTGAGACGGCTTGATCTTTTCCTTGGTGGCGATGAAGTCGAGAATGCGGTGCTTCTTGATTTCGCGGATAGCTTCCGGAGTGAGGCCGTTCAGCTGTTCTTCGGTCGGTTCCACCACGTCCTTTTCGCTCTGGGCGTTGCGGTTCAGAGTCCACTTGATGAGGTCATAAACGCGGGACTTCGGCACTTCGAACGGGTTGGCTTCGATAATCTTGTCGAGAGCTTCGTTGATAGCCTTGTTCTTGGCGGCGTCCTGCTTCTGGCTAGCAAGGCCTTCGGCGAGGTTGTTCTTCAATTCTTCAACGTCCTTCACGCCAATCTGCTTGCAGAATTCTTCGTCCATGGTGGGCGGGACAATGGCGCGCACGTCGGTGATTTCCACCTTGAACTGGGCGGTCTTGCCACGATAGCGTTCGTCCTTGTGGTCATCCGGGTACTTGAAGTTGATTTCCTTGGTTTCGCCGGCAGTTGCACCGGTGAGGCCTTCGTCGAATCCCGGAGAAGCAGACTGGCCGAGGAGGCTACGGAATTCCTTGTTTTCCGGGAGTTCCTGCTTTTCGCCGTCGATCACCACTTCGAGGTAGTTGCCCACAACCACGTCACCCTTGGCGGCAGCGCGGTCCACATGTTCGTCCTTGCTCCACATCTGGATCAAGCGGTCATATTCTTCCTTGACTTCTTCTTCGTGGACGGCAGTTTCCGGAACGGTAACGCCCGTGTCAGCGTAGCCCTTGATGTCGATTTCCGGATCCATTTCGACTTCCACCTTAAGTGCGATGTCGTTTTCCTTGTCATCCTTGAAATCAACGACCTTCATCTGGCCAACGGGGATGATATTTGCATTCTTGAGAGCGTCCTGAACGAGCTTGTTGACAACTTCGTCCACGGCTTCCTGACGGATAGCGCCGCCGAACTGCTTCAGGATCATAGCCTTCGGCACCATGCCCTGGCGGAAACCCTTCATGGAGACCTGCTTCTTGTACTGACCAAGCTTCTTTTCGAAGGGAGCAGTGAGGTCTGCCTGCGGGATGGTGATTTCGAGGGTGCGCACGGTTGCGCTTGTTTCTTTGATTTCTACGCTCATATGAACTCCGAGAGTCGGTTAAAAAGTATTGAAAAACATGCGAGAGGAGGGAGTCGAACCCTCACACCGAAGTGCCAGATCCTAAGTCTGGTGCGTCTGCCAATTCCGCCACTCTCGCGATTTTGCACCCAAAGATACAAAATCTCGAAGACATTGATTGCGGAAACATCTATTTTATGGCACGTTGCAAGCACTTAAGAACATTAAAATCGGCGTTTTCATATCCCTGGTCAACATTCTCATCCAGGGAGTTTCGGTTGTCGTACAGAATCTTATCGCAAACAATCTCGGCGTCGTAAAATTCGGATCCTTCGGGATTCTACAAAGCGACTACACCATTTTCTGCGCCCTTGCCGACTTTGGCATGGCAACGCTTATTCTCGCCTTTTTCGGAAAGCGGGCCACCCAAGGTACGCTATTTACCAATGTCCTGCAACTACGGCTCTTTATGACCACCTTGACGGCCATAGCCATGATTGTATTCGCATTCACCGTCCGACGGACAAGTGACATCTTCGAAGGCGAACTGGTACTTGCACTAGGATTGCTCTTCCAGCATGCGTTCTTTGACTGGTATTTCATTTGCGGGAACTTTTGGAAAAAACTCCTGATTTCAAAAGTGCTCCACACATTGTCTTATTGCACGATTATGGGGATTGCCCTCTGGGTGCTCAAGCTCGACTCCATCCCTGCAATTGCCCTTGCCATGGTGATTGCAGCCCTCCCTGCTTTCGGTTTCGGTGTCGGCCAGGCATTCACATTGAAGATTTTCTGCATTGGTCGACATACCGTCGAATTTTTCAAACTCATGTTCAAGTCGGCATGCCCCTATGCACTTTCCAGCATCGCAAGCTTTGCCTACCTGCCCGTAGGACTTTACACTGTTGCCCATTTTGCAAGCCCCGAATTCCTAGGAGCCTATAACTTCTCGCACAAGCTGATTATTCTTGCCTCGGGGCTTATGGTACATTTCATTTCGTCTAGTCTGATTACGCTTCACCAGACTGACAGCCACATTCTCCACCTGCGCGACCAAGCCGTCTTTACGCTTTTTATCATGGCAGCGTCTTCTCCCTTTTGGCTTTTCCCGCAATACACGCTTAGAATCATTTTCTTTGCCGCGCCGTGGACAGAGGAAGTCCTCGAAACCAGCTGTAACTGCCTGCGTATTCTCGCCTGCTCCCTGGTGTTGCAAGCCACCCGCATGGGCATGATTTCGACTTTACTCAAGGAGAAACGCACTTGGCTTTACGGTGCCATGATTACAACCGGCGGTATCATCAACATTGCCGTATGCATCGGGGGCGCCACCATGCTCAAGGCGCCCTATATCCCGATGCTCACCCTCACAGGCGATTTGTGCCTGAGTCTTTTCCTTCTTTTCTACTTCGTGAAAAACCAAAGACTCCGCTGGTAGACGCAGGCCATCTACATCACAAGCATAAAGGCTCCGCAAACGATAAACGCGAGACCCGTTTTTTGTTTCCGCGAAATCCTCTCCTTTAAAAAGCCCGCCGACAGTACCGCGGACCACACATAAGTGAGCGACGTAAAGGGAAGTACCACGGAATAGTCCAAGTACCTGAGGAGCGCAATATTCATCAGGGCCGTTATAAAGTAAAGGCCACCTCCGCCAAAGAACCAGCCATTCCTGTAGATATGGCGCAGGTTCAAATTGACGCACGCCTTCTTCAGTAAAAGCGAGGCGACTGCACCGAGCAAGGTCATGAGAACAAGCGATACGTAAAGCATCATTCCTCATCCCCCGCCGCCACAAGGAATACCCCTGCCACAATGACTACAATCGCGATACATTTCTGCAAGGTCACGGCTTCGCCCAGCACAAAGAAACCAAGTACGACACTCAGGCCGTAGTTGATGCTCAACACAGGCTGCAACACGGAAAGTTTCCCGAAACGGTACCCCACCACCATCAAGAGCGCACCGACCACGTAAAGGGCGAATCCCGCCACCAGAAACAGCCAGCCGTCTTCAACGGATAGTTTCCAGAACAGCTGCCCCAAGCATACGCACAGGGCAGAGGCAAGCATCATCAAGATGCCCTTGCGATTTTTCTTTAGCGATTCAAGCATTACGGATTGTAAGCCCCCACCAGATTCCTGAAGAGTATCTTGAGCAACAGCCAATTTCCCTTGAACGGGCTGATCTTCGTCGGAGTCTTTTCGTTCTTGGGATAAGCCCTCGTCACGGGAATTTCACAGGCGCGGTACTTGAGCTGTGTGGCACGCACCGACAAATAGGCCAGCAGTTCGTAGGTGTTAAAGACGTCGCGAAACGGGGCGACGCGGGCATCCTGCAAGTACCGCGTGGAATAGGCGCGGTAGGCGTTGGTCGTATCGGTAAACCACTGACGGGCCGTCATAGAAATCACCGGCGCATGCAACAGGCGTACCGCGACAAGGCGACTCAGGGGAGTATTAATTGCAACGCCACCTTTCACGAAGCGGGAACCCTGAACCAGGTCGAACCCTTCTTCCAGCTTTTCGATAAAATGCGGAACATCCTCGATGCTGTCCTTGTCGTTTCCGTCGATGGTGATGATTCCCTTATAACCACGCTTGAGCGCCCACCAGAATCCCATGCGCAACTGAGCCCCCTGCTTGCCCGCACTTTTCTTGACAAGTAACGTATTGATGTCCAGCGAAACAAGCACTCCCTTTTCGGTACTACCGTCGGTACTGCCGCCATCGCAAATGACAATATCTGCGACAGCGCTCACGTTTGCAGCCTGCGCCCTTTTCAGTTCGTTTAGAATACGGTTCCCTTCGTTAATGATGGGAATCAAGACAACGTAATCCCTTTGGCGCGAATTAAATTCCTCGCATTCAAAATCGGGCACTCCGGAAATATCCTGATACAGCATCTTATACCATTTCCTTGACGTAACTCATCGCCTTCTTTATTTCTTCGAGGTCATCAACTTTTCCCATCTCGATAGAGACAAAGCCCGCATACCCATTTCCCGAAAGCATCGAGAGCAGTTCTGTGTGAAGCGAACGATGCTGAACCGGTTTCAGGTACGGTTCGCTTATGTGTACATGATTGACCAGATGAACCTTGCCGCACAGGACATCTACGGACTCGTCATTTGCAATCATCGTTCCCACATCCAGGTTGAGACGCACACCATCCGAGGCGACATCTTCGATCAGCGAAAGAGCCTCTTCCGTTCGGTTGACGAAATTCGTCCCATATATCGCGGGGTTCGCCTCGATTCCGACAACGGTCCCGTGGGCCACGGCATACTCGCCCAGTTCCCTGAAGAAATCAACAGCAATTCGACGGACATCCGCATCGTTCATTCCTTCGGGAACCGCACGGTTCTTCGGACAACCGAAAACCAGGTTCCTGCAACCGATCGCCTGGGCAAAATCAATGGCCGCTTCGGTATACCGCACCAAAGCAGCCCTTTCCTCGGCAGAGCCAAAAAGGCATTCCTTGCGTCCATACCAAATCGACTGCATCGACGGAATGCAAAGGCCATGTTCCTGCGATATCTTTTCGCGCCATTCCGCAGCCTCCAGCAACTTGCTATACGGCAACTCCGGAAAAATCCGGGTCGGTGCAATTTCCAATCCCTCGAATCCCAAATCCTTCATCAACGCATAGACAAAGGAATCATTTTCAACAGCCCAGGCGATATTCGATATCGATAACTTCAAGTTAATCTCCTTGCAAGATTTGCACCCTGCGAATCGTACAGGCGCCACATTCCAGCTGAACCGTATTGATGTTGTACGCAAACCAGTTATAATCCTGGCTCGATCGAATCAAATATTTTTGAAGTCCTTTCTTCAAGTCGAACGCATAGCCGTATTGCGATTGCTCCCCACCCGATTCAGAAAACAGAATCCTCGCCCTGGCAAATTCTTCCGGGCTTTCAATTTCTACAGCGACATAGTTTCCAAGCGAAACCGGATACATCTGCGATCCCCTAAATTGCAGGCGCCCGTCATCCGTTCCTTGCGCATTTTCCAGAACCGCATTTCCGGCCGCATTGAACTTGTCCAGATTCGCCCAGATATACGGATTCCATTTCAAGTCAAAAAAGTGATACGCCCCATTCGGTTCGTAACCGTCATCTTCAAGCTCCAGGGATACATCCCTGACAGCTCCCAATTTACGTACATAGTCTTCATAGCGTTCCGGCTTACACCAAATGACAAAGTCGCCAAATCGTACAAGCGGCCTGTAATGGGCATACAAATATTCCGCAATCTTATAATAGCGAACATGGTGCGGAACTTTCGCGACCGACTGCAGGTATTCCTTGTCGTTAAATCCCGTAATGGCAACAGGAACCTCGTGCGCCTCGATTTCCTTCAGGAACATTTCCTGCGAATAAAGATCCGTCAGGAGTCCGGGACTCTGCGCCGAATAAAACGGGCGCACCCTTTCAGTCAAGGCATACAGCAACGGAACATTGGCAAAATCGAGGAACGTCTCCCGTTCCGTCAAAATCGCCGAAAGCACCGTATTCCATTCCACTGCATATCGGCTCAAGGTATCGTCCAGCGAAAAACGCTCCACACGGGGTACGTCCTTCTGTATTTCACTCCGGACAGACGCTATACTTGAAACGGCCCTGCTCGCAAAGACATTTGTCGAATCGGGTAAAAAGTGATTCGGCAAGTTGCACAGCCACACGGCCACCGCGGAAAGCAAAAGCCACACCATCTTTGTCACGCCGACGGAAAGGTAATTCTTCAACAGATGAGCGGCAAAGAACAGTAGCGCAAAGACGCCGTAACAGAAAATAAGCGAGCCACACCCTTGCGAATGCAAAAGCGTATGGTAGACAAAGGCACGCATCAACAGGAAAAGCCCCACTACCGAAAACAGCAGGGAAAGCGCCGCCGACACTTCCAGGTTCCTTTTCCTGAAGCTATCGATAATGACATAGTACACGACAAACGATTCCGCAAGGGGAAAAAAGTAATAGGCTGCCACGAACGAAAGACTCATATTCATGGGCGACAGCTGCTCCAAAGCCCAATACGGATTGGAATGCAACGTCAGTGAAATCCATTCCTTCATTCTTGCCACGGCGTCAATCCCGTTCATGCGGCAACAAATGAAATAGAAGCAAAGCAATGCGATACTCACCAATATGCCAGAAAGGATAAACTTGACGAATTCCCTCCAGTCGCGGCGACACATCAAAAGAACACACACGCCAAAGATGGCCGCAATGCCAAACGCAATCCCCGTATCGTACTTGTAAAACGCAAGAAGTGCCATCAGGAACCAGAACAAAAGGAATTTTGCAACGCTATTTTTACGGTACAGCCAAAAATGCAGGGGAAGCGCCACCAGGCATACATCGACAAACAAGAACGCATTCGAATTCAACGGGAAAAGGCACACCAGCGAAAACGCAAAAAACGGCCCCCACAGTTTCGAAAGCACAAGGAACAGGGCGAGTCCGCCGCAGGAATAGCAGATAAAGGCACGATAAGGATCGGCAAGAGCACCGACATAGCTCCCGTGAATCACTCCATGGATTATCTTCGAGAACACTTCACTCAAGGCATGAGCCGAAAAATAGTCGACAACAGGAATCTTCCCTCTTGCAAGCGAATCAATGGCACCCAGGAAATTTCCATATTCATAAAAGCCCTGGTAATTCTCCAAGATGTATGGCAATACGTGGTAATAGGAAACCTTGAAATAGGCCAACGCTACAAAGCTTAGCAGGGCTCCGGCATAAAATCCGCGCTCCGAAATTTCACGCGGAAAGAAACGAACATTTCCCTTCTTGAAAAATACCAAAAAGAAAAAGAGAACCGATGTGGCATACACTCCGTAAATAGGGGCAAAGTCCACCATTCCCTTTTCAAGCAGGGTAAAAAACAATTCAGCGCCCAGGCAAAATACTAATGGAAAAAATACCAGAAATTCAAGAACACCGGCATCTATTTTTTTCTTCTGTAAAAATGCAAATAATGCAAAGACAATTACACCACTCAACTCAACCGGAATCGGCAACAACAGCGACAGGGTTATCGAAACGAAGATGAACGTGACAAATGCCCGGTAAACATCCCAAGACGATTTCCGCGCAAAATACAGAACGTACAAAAACGCAAACAGAACCAGAAACAACACCGACACATCGGACAACACGAGACCGAACTTTTCGGCATATTTTTCGAACCAGACTGAATGACCGGCAAGAAAGGGAATCGCAAATTTCGAATAGATAATTGTAACCGCAAGGACTCCCCCAAAGGCTGCGATAACGCAAACCTTCCCAAGCCCACAAGCAGAAATTTTCTCCTGAACACTCTTCCAAAGCGGCCCCGCCCTTGAGCATCTTGAAGAATCCGGCCTACGAAACGCGAACACCACCAAAACCCACAGCCACACAAAACAGCCAACGGCAACGGCATTTGCCACAATGTTGCATACCGGAGCTCCCTCGCGTAACGTATATGCCGCCAACAGAGCCAAAAAAGAAACTACCCACGATACCCCGAGATGCAGGACACGCCTTTCTTTCAGCAACAAAGAAACAATCACCGAAAAAGCAACGCAAAGGAGAGGAAAGTAAACTAGATAAAGCTTATAGAAATTGGAAACACGTCTAGCCGGATCAATTCCCGCAAGAGACGCCTCGCAAAAGGAACGGTCCCAAGACGTAATCCCTATTCCCGAAAGCGGATCATAAAAGAACAGCACGGACAAAGCCATCAGAACGGCAATGGCAATTGACTGCGCCGAAGGCGAACGCATCGATATCAGTGAAACAATCCTCTGACGAATCACCGCCCCGTTCCCTCTACAAAATTCCGAATCTGTTCCATGACCGACATCTTGTTTTCAATGTATCCGGCGCATCCGCCAAAAAGAGCCGCATGGACGGTCCTGTAATCATAATTCGCTGGAACACCGTTCAGCTCGTTCACAAACGGCTTTCCTGTGATGAACTTGTGCAGTTCCCCCGCCGAAACAGGTTCTGTCGCCGGATGCCACAAGGTTATTCCTGAATCAAGGGCCTTTTCTATATCGCTCCATAAACGCGCCAAATTGTAGAACTGGTAACAAGCCCTGCTATCGGTAAAGTTCAGTGCGCTAAAACCAAGTTCCAGGAATTTCTTCTTCAATGCGGCGCGGGCGTCATCGGAAAGCGGCTTCACCTTGAAAAATCCGTTATCCTGCAGGGCGTAACATTCCTTCAGGGCACTTTCTCGCAACGAAAGCTCTTCAAACTTTTCCTTTTTCAGCATCGAAGGAATCACGTTGATCAAATCAAAGATGAAATTCTTCTTGATATTCTTCCCGAACAGGCCCGGAAGCCTCACTATCAGAGCATCAGGATAGTTCTTGCGAACCCAGGTTTCTAACCGGTAACGGTTATAACCATAAGCGTTCAGACCATCCGTCTCTATTTCGCTATTCTCGTCTACATTCACGGGATTCTTGAACACGTCAATCGTCGAAATCAGCACCAAGCGTTTCGGACATATCCGCTCGATATTGTTTTGCGCTTCCAGCACCAGGTCGTAATCCCGCTCTGGGTTTGCATTCGCCAAGAACTTTTCGGCTCGCATTCCCGCATACACGAGCAAGTCGGGGCAGGTCCCGAAAGAATCCTGGATATTCCTGGTGTTGTAGGCTCCGTCAAAGTCTCCCGACGCATAGATATTGCTCCCGACAAATCCGGTATAGCCGACAATAGCCCTCTTCATCATTTCAACACCCCTAGGTCAGTTTTTCGATGCTTTCGAAATTGTACGTCTTGCGCTTGAAAATCAGGTCCACAATTATCTGCAAGTACTTAATGATTACCGTAAGAACACTGAACAGGCCAAAGAACGCAAACGAAAGGAACAATATCGTAGTCGTCCACCCTTCCACCGGGTTTTGCGTCAAGTAGATGACGACCGAATAGGTAACCATCGATACGGCAATACACATCATGATCATTGCCATGTATATCGAAAAACTGTAGCCCACATCCGTAAAGAGAATCAGGGAGTTAATGGCAAGGCCTCGCTTATAGCGCTTCTCCCCCCTGTCAACCTTTCTGCAAGACTGCGTCCGGGCATAAACGAGCTGCGTCGTGCGAAGCCCACTGCTAGCATAAATAGCCTTGCGGTAAGGAATCGTCTTGCTCATGCTACTGACACGATTAATAGTACGGCGGCTTAGGATACGCACTGTTTCCGTCGAAATCTTCTGCGGATAGTTCGAAAAATTATTGAACAACTTGTAGAACGCCTTCGAAAAGAGTCCGTTCCCCCTGTCAGGCATAAGGCTCACGATATCGAAACCTTCCTGGGTCTTGTAGTAAAGCTCCATTATCCTGGACTGCTCATAATCCACATCGACCGATTCGAATTCAAATACGAAATCCCCAATCGACAAGTCCACGCCAGCGTTCATGGAAAGTTCAATCCCATGGAAGTAGCTCATGTTTAAAGCGGAAATACTGACCGATGAACCGGACTGGCAGAATTCCCGAATTTTTGCAAGACTTCCATCCGACGAAAAATCGTTCACGCAAATGATTTCCGAATGTTCGAAATGTTCTTCGAGTACACCAGTCAGCATTGAAAGGAATTCACAGACTTGCGTCTCGTCGTTACGCACGTACACGACCGCCGAAACAAAATTTTTTTCTTTAGCCATTGCTCAGTACCTCATCCAGATCATAGACGGTGTTGATTTTTCCCGAAAGGACACTTACGAAAGTCGGTTTCTTCGACTGAACCCTTATTACAGTCGGCCTCGAATCGTCAATTTCAGAAGCCACGAGAATCGGCTTCATGGAAAAAAGCGAATCGACATACTCAAAGCAAAATTCGTCACGCAGATACTTATGCGCAAGGTTTGCCATATAAGAAAACGCCGTATTCGGTTTTGCTGCACACTGGTTGCAGTTTCCCAGCTTTTCGCGCGAACAGTATCCGCCACTTCTTTCCTGACAACCAAATTTGGGCAAGTTTTCTCCATGGCAGGTCACATGCGGAGTAAAGGTCACCGATGTCAGGGAATGATAAGGCGTCTTCCCGAACGGCATAATCGAGAAAAACGGCCCATCCATCACGGTAATGCCATATTGTCGCAACTGCTCATTCACGTTGCAGAGGATTATTTCGCAGAGTTCATACTTTATCTTGAACCCATCGAAACCAAGCATATCCTGAATCTGGTTCGTCGATGCGTAAGTCGCATTCAGCAAGAAAGGTGACGTAGCAATGCATTCCGCATCATTTGGCAACTTGAAATTCACGGTGTAATTTTCGCCATCCAAGTGAATAGCGCAAACATCGGCATTGTAGCAAACATCGACATTGGAAAGTTTGCCGAGTTCTTCCACAAAGTAATCCCTCAATATTTTCGCATCATAAGTATATTCACGAGTCAGAAACGCACCGTCACACATGTCCTGCTTAAAGAACTGTCCCGGATGGAGTTCACGACAGGGAATGTTTGCTGCCCTGCAAAACGAAATAAACTGCTCACGGTCAGACCACGAATACTTCGCGGACGTCGCATAGACCTTCTCGAATTCACGATGGATGCAGAAATCGAAATCCCTGTTGAAACGCTCAAAGTAATAGGCGGACTTCATCGCCGTCGAAAGGCTGCGCGGATAATGGTACCCCTGATGAATGCGCGCCTGGTTAATGTATGTCGCTCGCATAAAGGGGGCAGAGTCCCTTTCCAGCACAAGAACACGGCGACCAAGCCTTGCACAAAAAAGAGCCGCATAAAGCCCGTAAAGCCCGGCGCCGAGTATAACATTGTCGAACGTACCCTTCATAGAAAACTAGGCCTCCGCCAATTTTTTCCGCTGCTTGCACACCGTCGACACAAAGAAAATAAACAGCGACCAAATCCAGTATATTCCCTGCTTGTAACCCGGCGTAAAGAACCACCAGCCAATAAAGTAAATGAAGAACGCATAGAACAGAATCTGGCGCGGCGTGAATGGAAGGCATAGCCGCAAATGCAACACCGAAAGCATCAGGCCGCAAAAGAATGGCAAAAGAATCACCCCCGGGAAATACAAGTCCTTGTAGACTTCCCACAGGTAGCTCGCCGTATTGAACCCCCTAATCTTTTCGATGCGCTCGTTGAAAAGCCCATCCCAATGGAAGCTATTCCTGAAACTAGACGACACCTTCAGGAATTCGAACATCCCGAAAAAAAAATCGATTCCGTAGGTATGCGGATGATACTCGCGATCCGGCGGCGGATTTACGGCGTAATCCAAGTTCCAGTAATTGTTCGACACATACTTGTAAGGGAGTTCCATTACGGCATCAGCAGCCATTTTCTCGACCTGGTTCCCACCATACTGGTCACGCAAGCTACTGATTCCCACAAAGGCGCTCACCGCTAGCACGAGGCACACCAGAATCCACATCGCTGAAATCCGCTTGTGCAGATAGTTATAGAGAATCACCAAGAAACCGACACTGAAAAAGAGCGTTCCACGACTCGGGTAGGCAAGCAAGTTCAAGGCTATCGTCAAGAAAATGACCACGCGCGCAAGAATCCTAATCCCCTTCCTCGGATTGAATTTTTTGAAGGCAGCCACGCCGAACATCAGCACAATCAGCGGACCGCAACCGAACAATACCGGATAGAAACCGTAGTCCGTCTCCTTTGTCATGTACTTCGCCGGATTCCCCGTCAAGAGCAGCAGGTTTCCCGCCACCTGGACAATGCCGTATATTCCTATCAAGAACAATACAATCGGAATAAAGCTCAATATGATGTGAATCGTCCAGTTGTAGTCACGAGCCTCAGTTACAGAAGCAATATGGGTCGGAAGCCCCTTCTGCTTAGCAACAAGTTTCGAAAGAAACGAGCCCCCGCAAAAACCCGCCATGGCCCCAAGCCAAATCATCCATGTCATCGGCTTGAAATCCGACATGGCATAATCCAACTGGAAATAGGCTATGCCAAGCGTAATGCACTGCGAAAAACAATAGACCGTTGGCGGACTGAAGAAATCCTTTTTCAACCACCAAGCCTGGAAAAGGCAAAAAAAGACGACCAGGAAAAGGGTGAAACTTACCGGATATTCGACTATCCACGACAACATCGCAATCCCTAAGACTTCTTGAAGAATCTCTTAAAGCTCTTCCATTCTCCAGCAACCGAGGAACCACGCGCATTCTCGACTTCCAGGAATCCGAGAAGGTTACAGACAATCGTTGCCAACAGGAATGAAACCGCAAACGCAAAGAGCAACGTCACACCACGGAGCGGGTAGACTTTCTTGTCGTTTTCCCAGGGCGGAACAAGGATGTGCAGATTCGTGAGCATTTTCGCTTCTTCAAGGCGCATTTCCTCATTCTGCTGACGAAGGATCTTGTACAGGGTTTCCTGGATACGAATTTCCGCTTCGCGACGGAAGTATTCGGCGGAAAGTTCAGGAGACTTCTTGAGAGCGACCATACCGAGTGATTCGTGACGGCCCTTCAACGTTCCACTCAGAGCAGTATTCACGCCCTGGTAGCGCTTGGAAAGTTCATCGTAGCGCTTACTCTTTTCACCACGGTCCGCTTTTTCGAAAGCCATCTCAATAGAAACTTCCTCGCGCTTCGCCTGCAAGGCGCTCAGGTACTTGAGCGTAGATTCCATCTGAATTGTAGGTTCATAGAAGTTGTTGTCCACCTGGAACTTCACGAAATCCCGCAACAGCGAATCAAGCTTCTGCTCACAAGAATCGAGCCTGCTCTGGAAATATTCTCTGGACTGTCTGGCCTGCTTGGTCTTAAAAGCGTTAAATGCGGAATCCGCCTTTTCAAGCATGAAGGACACCATTTTCGCCGCAAGCTTGTAATCCTTATCCTCGACATAAATGACGAACATGTCTTCCTTGTTCATCTCTATTCCGAAATTCTTGCGGAACAACTTCAGCAAGTCCGCATGGAAGTGCCCATCGAACTTGTAATGCTCGGCCAGGTTAAATTCCTTGATGACCATATCATGCAGTTCCCACGAATTGAATATGGTCCATACCGCATTCGCTTCGTCGTCGTTTCCAGAAAAACCTAAAAGCGAACCCATTCCCGCACCACCACTCAACATAGAGCCGAGTCCACTCAAGCTTCCCTGCGACGAAGACGGCGGGGTCACGACCGCCGTAGCAGAATAGGCAGGCTTGATTACCCACATCACGAGCACGAATGCAAAAAGTGTCGGTAAAAGCAATATGGCGAGAAACAGCTTGAAATGCTTCAAGTTGTTATTCACCAGACGAAGGCAGACTTCAACGATTCCAGCAGATTCCTGAGATTGCATAAGCGATTAATTTTTCTGGTTGTTGTAGGTTGCATAAATAAGGAACGCCGACGACACCACTGTCAAGAGCGACACGAGGAACAACGTGAAATCCTTGAAGGATTCGTAATGACTCTTGGGAATCTCGATGTAGTCTCCCGGCAAAATCTGGTCTTCGGTAACACTCAAGGACAACGATTTAGGTTTTTTGCCTCGCCAGACCCTTACCTGGTTCCAACTTCCCGTAATCGTATTGATACCGGCCGCCGCGATATAATCCAGCGCATGCCACGAAGGATTGTAAGGGTACCTGCCAATATAGTTCACGGCACCGCCTACGTACACAAGCAGCTCCTGCACCGAAAATTCCACTTCGGTATTGGGAGCGACCTTAGTTTCACCCATTTCGGCTAGCGTAATCCAACGCGGAGGCAATCCCGGTTCACGGACGCATGCGGCCTTGTAGCCATAATTGTGCATACGCGCTGCACCCGACAGTTCGTAATAGTCCTGCAACGTGCGGTCCTTGCTATAGGCTACACTAGTTCTAAATCCTGGGAAAATCATCGTGATGTTATCGCCCATATTCACATACGGAACAAACACGCGGTCACCCTGTTCCAGCATCACGTCGTCCTCAAAATTACCCTTGTTTGACATCGCCGAAAAATTCACATGCAAGGTATCCTTGCCGCGAATCACCAGCACGTCTTCGGTATTTGCATTCGACAGAAAACCGCCCAGCTGACGAATGAAGAAACTGAGGCGCGTCTGCGGATCCACCAGCTGCTGACCCACCACGACAATGGCGCCCATCGCATTCACCCTGAACCTCTTAAGAGCAGAAAGCTGCACATAGCACTGATCACGCTTGTAACGTTTCGCAGCAAGATCAAGAATCATCTCCCGCGCTTCGGACAGCGGCTTTCCACCTACAAAGACAACACCACATTCCTCGATAGCAATAGAGCCATCAGGCGCCACCTGCACCGAAAGGTAATTATCCTCAAGCATCAGGTCCAAAAAGTCACCTGGACCGATTACGTAGCTGGAATCCACCGGGACTTCGGCAAAGGCCGGTTCCAATGCAATCGAGCTTCGGGACGAAAGACCGCTACGACCAGCCATATCCACAGATTTAAACAAGTCGTCATCGGCGAAAAGGGACGAACACAAGAAAAAGACAAATAAAATTAGATAGCGCATGTCTGTATAAAATACAAAAATAACGACACCATAAAAAAACAGGCCGACCTAAGTCGAGCCTGTTTTTCAATCTTTTTCACAAAGATCAATTATGCCTTGCTTTCGCCTTCGACCATGCTCACAGCTTCGGACTTGGCAGGTTCGCTAGCCTTCTTGGCCTTCACGACGATTTCGTCTTCGACGAGACCGACGAGAGCCATTTCGGAAGCGTCACCAGCGCGGTTCGGGCCGAGCTTGATGATGCGGGTGTAGCCGCCGTTACGGCCAGCGTAGCGAGGACCGATCGTTGCGAACAGGTCCTGCACAGCCTTCGGGCTCATCACGAAGCGAGAAGCTTCACGACGTGCAGAAAGGTCACCCTTCTTTGCATAAGTGATCATGCGATCCACGCAGCTGCGGACGAGCTTAGCCTTGTGGAGAGTAGTGCGCACGTAGCGGTTGCTCTGCTCGGCTTCCATGCCCTTCTCAAGAATAGAAG
>Ga0310695_10001381_pt1 | contig 57877 bp, 34 predicted proteins | sample RumenRJG_04DNA_FD_203882 | JGI IMG/M metagenome (GOLD analysis project Ga0310695, IMG submission 203882) | Bovine rumen microbial communities from Lethbridge, Alberta, Canada - RJG_04 (v2) (version 2) | ecosystem: Host-associated > Mammals > Digestive system > Stomach > Rumen | place: Canada...
CGATCACGATGCCACCGTGTTGCGCCAGGGCTTGAGCCGCTTCGCGGCTCGCCCGCGCATCGCGGCGGCATCGACCCTTCGGGTCTGCCGCTCCACCCGGGCACGAATGCGGGCCTACGCCCGACACAAATGGACACGAATAATGTCATAAGGCCCACTGCTCGACTTTAGCCATTACGTCAAATGGACAGTAGCGTGACTCTGTAGTCGAATATTCGTGTAGCCTGCGAAGCAGGCGTGTTCGTGTGCCGCGCAGGCGGTTTTCGTGACTTGGCGGGCGGTGAAAGCCCGAAGGGCTGGCTGTGGCGCAGCCCATCCCGCGAAGGACGCTGGGAAAAGTGGGTGAGTTGTGAGTGGGTGAGTGGAGGAGTTGGGAAGCGGCCTTCAAGCGGAGATGGGACGCGCCACAGGCAATCGCGCTTGCGCGATTCGCCGCCCGGCCAAGGTTCGTGGTCGCGCGTTAGCGCTAATTTGTCGGCACATATGGAACCGTATATGTGTAATCGCGGCGATCCTGCCATGCCGCGTTTTCGTGGATAAAAGTCCCGCTGCACCCCGTCAAAGCGCAGTCATTGCTGCTTTGCCAGAGGGGTTGCTGTGAAGTACTCGAGCATGATGCGGGCGAGAACCTGCTTGCCAAGTTCACCCGAATGTACGTAGTCGCGGCTATACCACGACCAAGGAAGCCCGCTCTCGTAGAGCCAGCGGTAGGATGGAGTAAACGCGTCTATGTACCCCCAGCCGCGCTTGGCGCAGCCCTCTTTAAGTTCCGCAAAACCCTCGTGCGAAAGGCCGCTTGGCTTATTTGCATACTTGTCGATCGTCAGCGCAAGCGCCTCTGCCTCAGCAGCAGCGGCGTATTCTCGCGGCGCGAGAGGCGTGTACTCCTTCGATCCCTCCTTCATTCGCGTATCGACCGAAAGAGCGGGCGAGACGACTATCAGCTCAACGCCCGACGCGCGAATCTTCTCGCCAACCTCGAAGATCGCATCGTTGCCCGTCACGGGAAAGTCACTCGATGCGGCGCGCCAGTTCGATATTCCACCGACAATCACGCAGTCAGGACGGTATGCAGTTACATACTTTTCGAAGTTCTTAGGGAAACGGTAATACCAGCATCCTGTCGAGCCGCGCACCGAGACGAGCCACGTTACGTCGCTCTTCGGATAGGCCCTCTTCACGAGCGCATGGAACTGCGAATGGAAAGTGTCCTGCACAATCGAGTCGCCAAGCATCAGGATTCGCCAGGGCTTACCGGTCTTCAGCGCGTCAAGTGTCTTCGGCGCCGAAAGAAACGCATTGCCAGTCGGCTCTACTTTCACCGGCGGCAGTTTCGCATACACCTTGTCGCACCACGCCGCCGCCTCTTCTACTGTCGCGGGCTCGAACCTGACGTCCGATACCGTGCACCCTTTCGTGGACTGGAAGAACACCTCCACTTCCTTCACGCCCTCGTGTACAAAGACTATGCGTTCGTAGTGTCGTGAGTTGGAGTTTTTAGTTGGAGAATCAAGTTGGAGTTTTGAGTTGGAGTTGGAGAGTGGTATTTGTTCTTTTTTCTCTCCAGCTTCCTTCTCTCCAACTTCAGAAACTCTATCATCCTTTCTCGAACTCCAACTCTGAACTCCAACTTCACAAACACTATCGTCCTTTCTCGAACTCCAACTCTGAACTCCAACTTCTCCACCATATAACACATCATAGTTATCCGCAATCATATTACCTTCGCCGTCGTAGAAGGCGACGGCTTCAAACGCCCTCTCTGGCGCGAAGCCGGTGAACGACAACTTGTAGTACGCGCCTGTCTTTGGAATCGCGATCCGCGGCGAAATGAGTTTCCCGCCCTTGTCGGGGTACCAGCCCTCAAGCGGATTGAATGACGATCCGCCATTTCCTCCAGACGACTGAAAGCGCCAGCCCTCCGACTTGTCGGTGACCATTCCTCTAAAATCAAGCAAAGACGCCGACGCGGCAACGGCAGCAGCCGCAAAAATAGATGCAACTATCAGTTTTTTCATTTTGAATCTTCCAGACCCTGTTTCTTTTATGCGTGAAGTTTACCAAACTCGGTCTGTGCTTTGCAACCACAAACCGACCCCCCGCCAAAAGCGACTTTCTTCATCTGCTCTTGCGGTGAAATTCGCCAAAATGGTATAATCAACCTATGAAAATACTTGCAGCAGCACTTGTAGTCGCGGCCACCTGCGCCGCAAACGCGGCAGACGGCTTTTCCCTCGGCGAAGACGCACTTTCAACCCCTCGCGGCAAAATCGCCTGGCGCGACCTTTTAACCCTACGGCTCTACGAGCGAGCGCCTCAGAAAAACATCGAGAAGACCTCTCTTCGCGTCTCTGTGCGCACGCTCTCGCCCGACCGCGCGGAACTCGACTTCGTTGAGCCAGACTCTGGAACGTACGTTCCCGTGACCGTGTGGAACGAAAGTCGCTGGCTCAAGATCGAAGTCGACGCGACCGACATCGTCGAGCCCCTCGGCGGATGCTGGCGGCTCATGAAGATCGTCTTCGCGCCGACGCTCCTCGAAGTCGCGCCCGACGAAAAAGGCGAATACCTTCTCCCGCTCTTCTCGGGCGCGGTGACGCCCACTCAACATGCAGAGCAGATCCACGCCGTCGACCGCATCTACACGCAGCAGAGCGAATGGGAGAAATACGGTCTCTTCAACGCCTTCGGCCTTTCGTGCGAGAGCGGTTCTATACTCGGCATCATCCACGGCGGCGAGTTCCGCGCCTGGGTCGAGACTGATTGCGGCGGCAAATCCGCCGCGCGCCAGTTCGCGTCGCTCGCGGTGCGCGACGACCCGGGCGATGTCATCGACCACGAGGTGAAAAGCGTGTGGTTCAGGAGCCTCCCGACGTCGAAGGACTACACCGGCATGGCGCTCGCCTACCGTGACTACCTCGTTAAAGACCGCGACGTCCTGCCCCTTGCGAAGCGCGTAGAGCGCAGCCCCGCCCTTCGCAAGGTGATCACGTCCATGCGCTTCAACGTCTTTCTCGGCATGAAGAACTGGCCGTTCCGCCCCGACGGGTCGAGCCCCTACCACAACTCCACGACCTTCGAGGAAGCGGGGCGCATTCTCGAGGCCGCACGCGCGGCTGGAATGACGAACTGCTGGGTCACGCTCGTCGGGTGGATAAAGGACGGCCACGACGGTGCCTATCCCTCGCACTTCCCCGTCAACTCTGCGGCAGGCGGCGAGGAGGCGCTGCGCGAACTTCTCAAGAAGATACGTGGCTGGGGCTGGCCGGTAACGCCGCACGACAACATCCACTCGCTCTACAATTCGTCGCCCGACTTCGACGCTCGCTTCGCCGCCATAACTCGGTCGGGCGAAGTCGAGTGCATGGGTCTCTGGAGCGGAGGTCTCTGCAACCTCGCCTGTCCGGAAGTGTGGCTTCAGCGCTACGGCGGCGACTTCAGGCGCATAAAGTCGCTCGGCTTTGACGGGGTCTACTACATCGACGCGATAGCGACCGGTCTCTTCCGCTGCCACGACCCGCGCCATCCCTCCGACGAGAGGGCGTTTGCGCTCGGGCAGGCAAAGGTTCTCGGCTATGCAAGGAACCTGTTCGGCGTGTCGGCCTGCGAGACGCCGACGGCGTATGTCCTCAAGTATATCGACTACGGCGCGGCAGGCGGCTCGGGTGTGCGCGCGAAATTCCCCGCAATGATAAAGGGCGGCACGAAGCAGCTGCTTGAAGACGGCGCGCGCTACGTACCCTTCTATCTCGCGGCGACGCACGGACTCATCGCTACGCAATGCGACTGGATGGTTCATTGCCGTGGCAAGGCGGGGTGTCTCCCGATCTTCGTGGATGGCGCGGTTCCAGCCGTCGAGACGTGCATGCGCCAGGGCGCGATCGGCGACTACTACGTGAATTCGATAAAGACTGCTGCAGAGCCCTACTCGATCTTCTACGAGAAGTTTCCCGATCTCGTGCTTGGCCAGACGGTCGAGTTCGACGAATACGCGCCCGAGTGCGTCCGCTACCTCTACGACAACGGTCTTGAAGTCGTAGTCAACGCGACCGAGCGCGAGGTAAACGGAATTCCCCCGCTCTCGCTCGACATAAAGCGCAACGGCAAGGCCGTCTACTCGAAGCGGTTTTAGCTTTTAGCTTAGAGCTTGGAGCTTTTAGCTTTTAGCTTCCCGCCCCCGCTCCAAGCTCTTAGCTCTTAGCTTCTCTTGCTGTTGTACGCTTGCTGTCACCCAATCCCCTACTCGCGCCTCTAAGCTCTAAGCTCCAGGCTCCAAGCTCACCTCGTAAACTCCCCAACAAAGCAGCCGTAGGTGCCGAACTTGACCGAGAAGCCCTTCTTTCCCGCTGGCTGCGCCCCCTTCTCGATCATGTTGTAGAAGTTGAGCGGCGAATCGTCAAGCGCGAGGCCCTGCGAGCCAAGACCGCCGTCGCCGTCGTCCATGAGCGAATCCATCTTGTCGCCTGCGGCCTCCGCACTCGGCGCACCCTCCGCAAGCGGCGCTGGAAGCCCAAGCGCGGCGTAGTCGACCTCGAAGACCGCCTCCTTCCCGCCCATAGAGAGCACCTTGGCAATGCCGCCCTTTGCATTCCACGAAAGCGCCTCGATCAGCGCCCGCTCGCCCGGAATGCACCACACGCACCATTCGACGCTCGGATCGGAACACTTCACCGGAAGTTTGCCGTCCATAAAGGAGTTCCAGAACTTTAGTTTCGGCGACTTCTGGTAGACGTTGCGCACCTTGTCGTCGAACGGCGATCCGTCGCCGTCGAAATACGCCGTCATACCGCAGAGATTGAGACCGGCGACGAACGTGTTGCGGTCGTGCGGCCTCGAGATTCCGCCGCGATCCATCAGCGCCTTCGGCACGATGCCGCCAAGTTCACCCCACGTTGCGAGTTTCAGATACTCGCGCGAGAAGCGCTTCTGGAGCGGGCCTCCGCCCATGTTCCACTCCCAGTCGAGCTGCCCCTCCGAGAACGACATCCACGGCATAAGCGACTGCGACGACATGTGCGGCCAGAAGAACGGCTCCATGCCAAGTTCGCACATCATCTGCCTCACGCGCTTCGCCTGCGTCCTCAGCGCCCAGATGACGTTGCGCCCAAGCCCGTCGGGATGCCAGAAGTTCCACGACTGCATGTTGAAGTAGTTGTCGCAGTAGACGCCCTTGTTGCCCGCCAGTTCAAAACTCTTCTTCCACCACCAGCAGGCATAGTCGAGATAGCTGTCGCACGGCTCTATGTAGATTTCGTTGCGCGACGGCGAAGTGCCGTAGAGCGCAGGGTCATTCCACATCTGCTGCATCCACTCGCCCATATAGGTCTTCCACTCCGGCAAGTTGTTCCACACCGACCTGTTGAAGTAGAACTGCGGCGTCCTGTTCTTGCCGCGCCCCCACTCCTCGTGCTGGCGCATCATCCTCCTGAACTCGCCCGACAGCATCTTTGCGTCGCCCTGTCCGTATTGCTTGACGTATTCATCGACTGGTGCCATGATCTCCTCGATGCGCGAGAGGTCGGGCTTGCGATTCGGGCGGTAGCAGTCGCCGATCCACTCCCAAAGCGGCAGATACCCGCCCGCCGGCTGGACGCCGCCGCAGTTCGACTCGGAGAACCAGCAGATGTCCGTTGCGATGAAGTGGTAGTTCTTCGCGTTCCAGCGCGTGAGCCAGTCGTCCGGACGCGGCTTCGCGGGCGCGGCCATAAATCCCATCCTGAGCGTGCGCGGCGCATTTGCCGCGGTTTTCTGGTCGACGATCCGCACCCTGAACACCACGCTGTCGCCCTTGCGCACAAGTTCGCAGTTTGGCGTCTTGCGCGACCAGCCCCATCCATTCGGCGACTCCGCCCACCACGAAAATCCCCTGTGCTGGTTGCCGACGAAGAGGTAGGGGCAGAAGTTCGGTATCATCTGCGGCGTCCTGTTCGCCGCCCAAACGACGCCCTCGTCCTTCGAGAGCGTCGCGCTCGTCGTCGCCCGCATCACGCCGAGCGCATGTATCATCGTCGCCGTCTCCGCCGCGAGCGGAATCTCCAGCACAAGCGATTCTACCGACCCCTTCTTCATCGTAAGACGCCAATCGAGGCATCCGTCCTCCTCCCAGATTCCCTCTGCGCTCGCCTCGAACCCTGACGAGTTCTTTAGTTCCGCATGGGTGACGACGCGGTTTGGCTTTGCCGAGACAATCTCAAGCGTTCCCGAAAGGTCGCCCGCCTCCGTTACGAGCCGCGCAGGCCCCGCGAAAATCTGCTTCCCCGCCGCCTTGATCGAGGCAGGAAGTCCGCCGACGCCAAGCACGTGTTCGCGCAAAACCGTCTTGAGCTTCGCGCCCTCGCCGGAACCAGAGACCGAAATCGGGATGAACGGCGGATAGACAGTCTCCGACTTTCCAATCGTGTTCCCTTCCCACGGAAAGTGGTGTCGCTCAAAGCGCTTCTTCGTCTTCACGCCGTCAAGATCCATCGTGATCTCGTATTCGCCGTCGAGCCCCGGCAGGTCGACGACCTTTCGATGCCACGCAAGAGCGGGAATGGAGAACTTCGAAATCACCTTGCCGTCCTTGACGTCCGCGACCTCGAAGTTGGCGACCTTGCTGCCGCCCTCGTCCTTCGTCTCCATCCTCACGCCAAGTTTCTCGCGCGACGGCGAGAACGAAAAGTTGAAGCCGTATGTGTAGTCCTCGCCGCAAGCGGCGAAAGCGATGCCGCACATCGCGGCGATCAGTGCACTTCTTTTCATCGCATGTTCCTTTCCAAATTCCTTCAAGGGCGTTTCGCGTCGCCTTCCACAATGGCTTTCCTTATCCACGGAATCACTTCCTCCGGCTCTTCACAGGCGAGAAGCCGCGACGCGGCGCGTCCGCCGCCAGGCGAGACAACCACGAACGACCCCTTGGCGGCAACTCCGCGCACCTCGGCCATCGCGCCACCCTCCGCGCCGTCCATGTCGATGCGCTCAAGCGCGATACGACCGTCCGCAAAGTCCGCCCACTTCTGCGTGGAGAAAAGGTCGCGCTCGAGCCGCACGCAGCGGCGGCAACTCGCTGTCTTGAAGAAAAGCAGTTTCGGCACTGCGTCCACGACTGTCGAGCAAGCCCTCGTGCCAAGTTCGCGGCTGCGCGGACACGGCGCGGCTGCGGCCGCCCAGACGGTGCATTTCCCAGCGACTGGCCTAAGCACTCCGTCTGCGCCAACCTCGGTAAACGCCTCGGGATCGAGCGCGACATCCGCCTCAATCGTCTTTCCCGCCGGAACCTCTACCCTCGCAAACCCGCGCAGCGAGACGTTCGGCGATCCCTTGCCGGAGTTTGGCGTCGCAACATACACCTGCACCGTCTCGAAGGCCGTGCGCGACCCCGCATTGCGCAGGCGAACCGACGCCCTGCGGAAGTCTCCAGAAATCTTGACCGCCTCATATTCCGCGCTCGCGTAAGAAAGGCCGTAGCCGAACGGAAACGCCACGCCCTCTGTCTGATAGCGGTATGTGCGCCCATCCATCGAGTAGTCCTCGAAAGGCGGCAGGACATCAGCCGACACCGGGAATGTAATCGGAAGCCGCCCAGTGAAGTCCGCCCGCCCGAGCAGCAGCTCCGCAAGTGCGCTTCCACCCTGTTCGCCGCCATACCACGCGACTACGAGAGCGTCGGAAAGTTTCATCAATTCGGCAGTCTCGACAGGACCCCCGCACGTCACGACGGTGACGATCTTCGCCTTTGGCTTGCGCACTTCGCAGGCGCGGCGCAAGTTACGCAGGAACTGCATCTGCCCTTCTGGAATCGCAAGCGTCGCGCGGTCGCCGCACTTGCCCGATGACCCCATAGCATCGCCTTCCTCGCCCTCGAAAATCCCGGTGTTGCCAACGAAGGCGATGACAATATCGTCCTCCGCATATACCCCCGACGCCTTTTCCGCCGACATGCCGTAGTAGTAGCCCGGAGCGAAGTGGATTCCAGTTCCGCTGCCCACGGCCGCCGAAAGCCCCTCGAGGTAGGTGACGAGGTTTGGCGACATGCCGTAGTAGTTGCCCATCAGCGCAAACCCGTCAAGAGCCGCCGCGCCCATCACGCTGAACGTCTTCGTCTTCGTTTCGTCGATTGGCAGCACGCCGTCGTTCTTTAGAAGCACCATCGATTCCACCGCCGCTCTTCGCGCAAGCGCGACATGCTCCTTCGAGCAGAGTTTTGCTGGCTCGGCGCGGTAGGGGCAGGCGTCGTCGCGCTCGAGTATGCCAAGCCGCAGCCGCGTCGTAAAAAGATGGACAACCGCCTCGTCGACAAGTTTCTCGCTCACAAGCCCATCGCGGACGGCCTTTGCGAGCGCGTTGAACGACTTGCCGCACTCTATGTCGAGCCCGTTCCCGATAGCCCTCGCGCTCGCGCCCTCGGCCGTCTTCTCCAGCGCATGGCCGTTGTAGATGTCCGTGACCGCGCCGCAGTCGCTAACGACATGGCCGCGAAAGCCGAACTCGCCGCGAAGAATGTCCTTCAGCAGAAACGCGCTCGCGCTCGCACTCTCTCCGTAGACTCGGTTGTATGCGCCCATGACGGACTCGACGCCGCCCTCCTGCACAAGTGCGCGGAACGCAGGAAGATACGTTTCATAGAGATCGCGCTTTGACGGCGAGACGTCGAACGAGTGACGCTGGCTCTCGGGGCCCGAGTGGACGGCGTAGTGCTTCGCGCACGCGGCCGCCTTCAGGTATACAGGATCGTCGCCCTGAAGCCCCTTCACGAACTGCACGCCCATGCGCGACGTCAGATACGGATCCTCGCCCCACGTCTCCATGCCGCGCCCCCATCTCGGGTCGCGGTAGATGTTCACGTTGGGGCTCCAGAACGTGAGCCCCGCACAATATGCACCGTGACGTCCTGCCGCCTGCGCCGCCTCGTATTTGACCCGCGCTTCGTCGCCGATTGCCGAGGCGATCTCGTGGACGAGAGGCGCGTCAAACGTCGCGGCAATGCCGATTGGCTCTGGGAACACGGTCGCCCTGCCATTTCGCGCTACGCCATGCAGTGCCTCGTTCCACCAGTCGTAGTCGCTTATGCCGAGACGCGGCACCGCCGCGCTCCAGTTCATTAGCTGCGAGACCTTCTCTTCAAGCGTCATCTTCGAGACGATCTCCCTCGCACGCATGCGAAGTGCCTCAATCCGCTCGTCCGGCGTCGCGGCACACACAGCAAGTGCGCCGCACATCGCGGCAATTAACGCCACCTTCCTCATTTCGCCTTCTCCCTTTTCTCAACCGTCACCAGCACATAGCTGTGCCGCGCGACATCGACCTCGAACGCACCGCCTTTCATGGGAATGACATCAGTCGGCTTCATTCCCGCGACGTTGAACGACGCAAACACCTCTGCCTTCGGATCGACGCCAAGCTTCCCGAAGTCAAGCGCGACCTTCGCCTTCTGCGCGTCGCCCCAGTTGGTGACGATCACAAGTGCCTTGTGCGCGGCGCGGTCGAGCCATGCGGAGCAGTAGATCTTCTTCTTCTCGTCGAAGGAAAGCCCGCACTCCGCCGCCCGCCAGTAGGGAAGGAACTCGATCCTGTCGTTAACGCCGAAGCCGAATTCCTGTCCGCACTTCATGAAGTCGTGCGTCCACGGGTCGGCGCCGTGGTTTCCAGTCGGCATCGCGTCGTGCAGCATTACAGCGCCCTCGTAGGCACGGTAGCACGCACGAACCTCATCCCACTTGCAGAACTGCTGCCAGTTCCCCTGGTATTCGTGCATGAAGTTGACGTTGATTCCCCAGATCGAGGGCGTTGCGGTGAAGAGGCGCTCGAGCGACCACACGTCCATGAAGTCCGTCTGGTGAACGCCGTCGCGCTTCTGCCCCCAGAAGATGACGTTCGCCTCTCCGTCGTAGGCGACGTCGCACGGGCCGTTCCACGGGAGTATCATGTTGTTCGTCATGTGGTTCACGATGTGCGGCTTTTTGCCGTTCTCAAGGAACACCGCACGCAGGCGCAGGAAGAAGCGGCGCATTGCGAACATGTTGAACTCCGGCTGGACGCGCCCGTCGGGGAGCAGGTACCCGTAGCCGCCGTCGATGTCGGACGAGAAGCACGGCCGCACGTTGTCGAGGTACCACCCGTCAATTCCGCAGCTCCTGATCCAGTGGTCGAGGTTCCACACAATGTAGTCCTGAAGCGAGTCGCAGTAGCAGAGGATGTTCCCCGAGTCCATCTTCCACGCGTCGCCGTAGTATTGCTGGATGCCGTTGAAGTCCACCTGCTCGTTGGCGACGTCTGTCATCGTGTTGTATTCGAAGTACGGAACCGCGATGCGCCCTGCCTCGTGGCACTCGTCGACACGCCTCTTGCACTCGGCGATGTTCGTCGTGTTCGGGCGCGACTGCCATATCGTGCTGCCGCCGCCCTTCGGATAGACCCAGCTTCCCCAGCCAAAGTCGAAGGTGTAGCCGCACCACCACTTCTCCGCGCGCCAGTCGCCGACGAGCGGCTTAACGGGGCTCGCCTCAAGCGCAAAGACGATGGTGCGCGGCGCGGCGATCTCGAAGTCGGACGAAATGAAGTTAAACACCATGTCGACGTCCTTGCCGTTCCTGACGAACTGAATCGCCGGCACGTCGTCGTTCGGCACCCAGCCCTCGTCCTTGTCGGCGAAGAAGCAGATGCCGCCCTTCTCCGCGCCGAGCCACACGTAGGGGATGAACGAGCCGACGAGCATCGGCTGCGAATCGACCTTGCGCGAATCCCACACTACTCCATTCGTGTCGCTCTTCCCGGGGAGCCGGCGCATGTCGAAGCCGGAGCGTATCTCCGCCCCCGCGCCGTAGACGTATTTCGCGAACTCGCCCGCGACCGGGATGACGAACCTGAGCGACTTCGCGGCGATGCCTTCCTTCGGCGGCTCAAGCGTCATCTCGACCTTGTACATGCCGTCGTATTCGACAGTCGTCTTCGAGCGCACGGCAAGGTCGCCCGCCTTCGATACCGTCTCGTATGTCTTGCGCCAGTCGCTGTTAAAAGTCTTCTTCGGCTTGCCGTCAAGCTTCGCTTCGGCGGCTTTTCCATCTGCCGTCAAAAGCGCAAGCGTCGCGGGGCGGGCGAGGAGCTTTTTCCCCTGGCTCGTCACCTGCTCAGGAAGCCCCGCCGCGCCAACGGTCATGTCGCGCCCCCATACAGAAACCGTCGCGCCGCTGTCCTTCACCGGCGTCCATGGCGCAAGCACCTTCTCCGGGTTTCCCGCCTTCGTGCCGAGGAAAGGCCATTTCTTCGCAACATCAATGCGACTGAAAGAGCCCTCGATCGTGCGTATCTTCTTTCCGCCCTTGCCGATGACGTCAGTCGTCACCTTGTAGTCGCCTCCGCCAATCGCTGGCAACTTCATTGTGCCACGGCAATACGCCCTGTCGTCGATTGGAAACTCGCCCTTCGCAATCTCCTTGCCGCTCGCATCGCAAACGCGCACCTCGCTCTTCTCTACATCGCCGCGCGCGTCGAACATTATGAAGTCCGCCGAGAGACGCAGGACGTTGGCCACGGGATTGTAGACCGTCGAAAGGTCGATGACGTCGCCGGGATCTGGCTTCGCAAACTCGGCACGGGACTTCGCCTCGAAGTCGGGCGTGAAGTACATGTCGGTCATCCAGTCGAGCAGCACTTCGCCGCCCTGCCTGACCATGACGCGGCAGCACCCCTTCGCGTCTTCCGGCACAAGCGCGGCGGAAAGTCCCGCCGGCTTCACGAACCTGCCCCCGGCGGGCACGTCGAGCGTTCCCTTCTTCTCGAAGCCGGCCGAGGTCGTGAACGACCATTCGAGTTTCACTGGCTTTTCGCTCGCCGCCTCGAAGTCGAAGCCGAACAACCGCTTCGCGAAGTCGGCCGCGCCGAGGAAGCGGATGACGGGCCTTCCCCTGACGAGCTTCACGTGCGTGTGCGACTCGCCCACGGAGAAGTCGGCCGTTCCCTCAAACGAGTTCTGTTCCCACGGACGCTTGAAGTCGCGGGCGATGAGCATGGTGATTGTCTCGTTCTCCCTAAATTTCTCGCGATAGACCGTCTCGCGCGGGATGCGCATCTCCATCTCCCACTCGTTCTTCGGCGAGATTGCGCTTTTGACTTCCCAGTTCGCCGTCCATCCCTCGCGACGGTTGCCGACTCGCGGCTCGTGCATCGCGTCGTAGCGCGCGCCGTCGAAGTTGCCGAGGTACTGGAAGAAGACGGGCTGCCCGTCGGGGCTCTTCGAGTTCGCGCCGAGGAACACCTCGAAGGCGTCGTCGAACACGACGTTGATGTCGCGCTCGGTGTCGCGGAACTTGCGGATCGGCTTTTCGCCCGGACGGAGGGGCGAGCGCATCGCGACATAAATGTTGTCCTCATCCCACGCAATCCAAAAGGCGGTGCCGCGGTAGCTCATCATCCGATCCTTGCTGCGCAGGGCGTTGAGATACAGGCACTTCTGCCAAAGCGCGTCATCAAGCTTTCCATCAATTACCGGTTTTTCCTCCGCATACGGTGCTTGCACCACCGGCGTCCTGTAGTCGGCGGCAAACCCCGCCGCCGTCTCTCCCGCCAACACCGGCGCCCCAATCGCGGCGGCGATCATTGAAATTATATCAGCTCTCTTTCCCATTTTCATTTTCCTATTACATTTGCCCGCTTACTATCACCCAAGCCCTTACTCGCTCCTAAAAGCTCCCAGCTCCAAGCTCTTAGCTCTAAGCTCTAAGCTCCAAGCTCCAAGCTCACTTCCCCACCCTCTCAATCTTAAGCGTCCACTCTACACTTGCGTTCGGATCGAAGCGATACTTCGCCATCGGCGCAGGGCCGCAACTTCCGCCGCCAAGCCCAGTCTGCCTGACGTCAAGGTTCAACAGCACATCCTCGCTCGGAATGAGCGGAGTGCGCATACGACGCTGGCCGTTGATGTGGCGCGAATACGCAAGCGTCTCCCAATCGTAGTGAAGTGCCTGCATGAAAAGCGGCTCGTTCGCTGAGAACCTCACGCCTCTGCCGTATCTATCGGTAAACTCCGCCCAACGAACGTCGCACTTCATGCCGCAGTCCTGCGGACGCACGTAGTCGACATACTGCTCTGTTACAGTTGAACGCCACAACCCCACGAAACTCGCGGTCTTGCGGTCGATGTAGTTCTCCCACGGCCCACGCCCATACCACGCCATGTTCTCGTAGCCATGTCCGAGCCGCAGCGAAAGCCCAAGGCGCGGCACCGCCACCGGCATGCGGCCAAACGGCACGACCTTGTTCTTCAGCGTGACGGATCCATCAGACGCAAACGTCCACTCGCACTCGTGTTCGAAGCCCGCGCCCTTCGCGCCGTCAACCGAGACCTTGGTCTTCACGACATTGCCATCCACGACAATTCTCCCCGGATGATACTTTAGTTGCGTAAGCCCACAGCCCTCAAATCCCTTAGAGCGATCGTCCTCCCACGCCCCGCCAAAAAACATCCAGCGATCGTTGTCAGTCCACGCGCGTGCGCAAGTGAGACGCGGGCCCGCCGTGATGCCGTCGAAATCAGATAGAATCGTCGCGCCACGCATCACGAGAAGCTTAAGCGTGCCGGTCTTGCGGCTGAATACGGCGTATGTCCTGCCGCGCTCGATAGTAACCTCATCGCCATCCTCGTCATGCGCGGCTACTGCGCCGCCGTCTGGCTTTTCCTTGGCGGCCGGCTTCTCGTTCAGCAGAATCTGGTCACGGGCGACAACATAGCCCTTCTTCGCCCAAAGAGCATCAGTCTTCGTCAGGAACTCAAAGTTAACAAACACTTCCTTGTCCTTGCCGATGGTCGCAAGAACCGCGTCAAGTTCCGGAACCTTGAACTCACCTTTTGTGAGCGGCGCGAGAGCCGGAACCTCGAAAGACCCCTCTCCTGCCTTCTCGCCGTCAGCGAGCAAAGTCCAGCGGCCGTCAAACTGAGAGGCGTCGGTAAAGCAGAACCTATTTTCAAGAACAAAGCCGCCATCATTCTTGGACACGACGAGATCCTGATAGACATGCCCAACCTCGATCAGTTTCGGAGACACGTTGCGGAACGGATCGACAATCCCGTTGCAGCAGAACGGCCCATCGTTCGGGAAGTCGTCGAAATCGCCACCGTATGCGAGGAAACGCTCGCTGCGTCCAGTCTTCGGATCTATGCGCCCAGTCTCTTTCCATATCGCCTGATCGACCCAATCCCAGATGCAGCCGCCGACAAGCGCGGGATAGGCGTAGATGAGATCCCAATACTCCTTCAGGTTGCCGACGGCATTACCCATCGCGTGAGCATACTCGCACATGATAAACGGCTTGCCCGCGAAGTGGTCGTTAAACTCGTCGGACATCACCCTTGACCCCGGCTTCTCGTTGCCAAGTTTGCCGCGCTCTTCGACCCACTCGACCGACGGATACATCTGCGAGTCGATGTCCGCGTCCTTGTTGCCGCGCTCCCAGTGGATCGGACGCGACGGATCAAGCATCCTAACTGACGCCATGGCGTGAACAAAGGCGTCGCCATGCCCAGTCTCGTTGCCCATCGACCAAAGCGTGACCGACGGATTGTTGCGGTAGAATACGGTCTGACGCTCAATGCGCTCGACGATGGAATGTTCCCAAACCTTACGCCCGCCAAGCGAATACTCGCCGTAGCCAAATTCGTGCCCCTCGACGTTTGCCTCGGCGATCACGTAGACGCCGTAGCGGTCGCAAAGGTCATACCAGAGGCGATGGTCGGGATAGTGGCAAGTGCGCACGGTATTGATGTTGAACTGCTTGAAGAGCGTGATGTCCTTCAGCATGTCGTTGCGGCTGACGGTGCGACCGTTCTCGGGGTTCGTCTCGTGGCGGTTCACGCCCTTCATCTTGACAGGCATACCGTTCACGAGGAACGTGTTGCCGACTATTCTTTGCTCCTTGAAGCCGACCTTCTTCGCACGGATGTCGCCGCCCTTCTTCACGACAAGCGTGTAGAGATAGGGGTCTTCGGCGCTCCAGAGACGCGGCAGGGAAGAAAGTGGAAAGTTAAAAGTTGAAAGTTTAAAGTTAAGGGTAGCGACGGGCTTTCTGCTCGCGTCGTAAAGCGTTGCATCCCACTCGCCGTCAATACCTTCTATCGAAATGGAGGCCTCCTTGCACTTTCCACTTTCAACTTTCAACTTTTCACTCACCTTGAAATCCCAAATACCATCCTTCGGCATCGACCAGAGCGTGACATCTCGGAATATGCCCGAATAGCGGAACATATCCTGGTCTTCAAGAAAACTACCATCGCACCACTTAAACACCTGAACCGCCAGAACATTCTCCGCGTTCTCTGCGCCTCTGCGCCTCTGCGTTAAAAACTCCGTAACATCAAACTCACTCGGCAACTTCGAATCCTCTGCATAACCGACCCTCTTGCCATTGACCCACACATAGAACGCAGAACCAACACCCTCGAAGCGAAGGATCACCCTGCGCCCCTTCCACGTCTCCGGCACAGTGAAAGTGCGGCGATAAGACGAGACAGGGTTGAAGTCAGTCGTTCCGCTGTCTCGGTCGTATATATGCCCCCAATCCGTCGAGTGCGGATATTTGACATTCGTATATATCGGGCTTCCATATCCGCGCAGTTCCACGCAACTCGGAACATCTATCGTCGCCCAGTCCGCATCGTCGAAGTCCGTCTTCCAGAAATCGAGCGGACGACGCGCAGGGTCGCCGACCCACTTGATCTTCCAGTCGCCGTTCAGCGTGACGGCGTATGGCGTCGCTGGCTCAAGCGCATCCGAAAACGCCGCCTGCTCGTCCGCGAGCGGCATCGCGTATGTCCTCGCAGGCAGGCGGTTGATCGAGTTTATATCAAGGTTCTCCCAATCATTGGTCTCCGCGGCAAATGCGCCGCCCACCGCCATACACGCGATAAGAATTAGTTTCTTCATTGTTTTCTCCTTTTTGGTCAAAGCGGAGACTTCAATACAGGAAACCAAACAGCCAAAGCGGGATCTTGTTGCCGATGCCGACTTCGATGTCGTCCGCCGCAACGTAGGAATCCGGCATATCCTTTATCTGCGAGAACCCCTTGCCCGAACCGCCGACCTCGAAGGTGTGGCGTCCGTCCACAAGGAAATCCCCCTGCGCTGGATATGTCACGTCATGTCCCGACGCCCGCAACTGGTTCAGGAAAAACGTCTCGCGCCGACATCCTGTATCGACTTCCCGCGAAAGCGCATACATAAGATTCGTGTTGTCGAGATATATCTTGTCTGGGCGCGACATGTCCTTGAGCGAGACCTTTTCAGTCGACAGAAGTCCGAGGAGGCCGCTTCGCGCGAGCGCCTTAAGTATCTTGAGCCCCTGGTTGCGGTCAGTCTCGAGTTCGCGGTAGAGTACCGCCATCTTCGGCGTCTGCGGCACGGAATCGGCAAGGATGGCGAGCATCTTCTTGGCCTTAAAGACCGTGGCAGTGGAAACTTCCTCGATTGTCGGAAGGTCAACCTCCAAGACCTGATTTACGACACTTTGCAGTCGCACGTGGAAACTCTCGCGGTCTTCCCTGTAGAACGGATAGTAGCCAAATGACAGATAGTCCCGGAAATGCTTCAAGATGCTGACGCCGCGCGCAATCTTCCGCGCAATCTCCCGATGGTTGTCCAGAATCTCGTCGAGGCCGAGCGGCGAAACGTCTTTGATCCCCTCGAACGCAAGGTATTCGCGAAATGAGAGGCCGTTGAGGTCATAGACGATTTGGCGGCGGGATATGTCCGCCCCGCCATAATCGATCTTGAGCATTGACGAACCGGTATAGACGACGGACAGATCGGGAAAGAAGTCCGTAAGGTTTTTGATGTAGGTCTGCCACGGCTTGAGATAGTGGACTTCGTCGATGAACAGATGCGTTCCACCGCGCTTGCGATGCCAGTCAGCAAGGTCAATAAGCGAATTCCTCGAAAACCACAAGTCATCGAGCGAGACATACAACGCCTTCTCGCCGACGCCGCCAAACTCCTCGAGAACATGCTGCCTGAGAAGCGTGGTCTTGCCGGTTCCGCGGCCGCCCTTGATGCCGAGAAGCCGGTTTCTCCATTTGATTTCGCTAAACAAATAACGATGAAAGCCAACGGAAACCTTGTCGACAAGGTAGTCCATTCGCTCGATCAGTGGCTGTACATCTTTATCTTCCACAAGCACCTCCAGTGTTTGGAAACATCGTTTTTATCCCAAAAACAATGTTTCAAAACATCAATATTATCCCATATCCCCACTCGCCTGTCAACCGTTCCAAGCCCCCTACACGACCCTAAAAGACCCTAAATCAACGCCGCACAATCCGCAGAACAGCCGTTCCATAGAAAGGAATCGCCGCTTCACATTCAAGGATGCCGTCGGAAAACGACGCCTCAATGGGCTTCCAGACACCATTCGCCAGAAGCAACTCGACGCGGCAGTTCGCAAACGGTGTCTTGAGACGCAGTCGCCCGATCGGGTCAGGATTGAGATTCTCCACAAGCAGTAGCCACTGCCCAGCCCCCTTCCGTCTTACGAGCATCAAAACGTCCTGCTCGTGACCTGACACAAAAGGCAACGGCTCTCCATTCAACCGCTCAAGCGCCGAGACAAGCCACGCGTGGCGGGATTCGGTGTAACGCTGGAGGCAGAACATCCCTGCGTGATACTGCACCGTCAAGACGCGCCCGCCGAGCGCGTTGGCGAAGAGGACTGCCCCTGGCGTCACCATCTCGTCCGGCTTCACGCCCGAAGTGTCGTGGAACACAAGCGACGAAAGGACTTCCGCGCCGTCAGACACCGCGAAACGAACACTGCCCGACATCGGCGAATACAGCACCGCCTCCCCGCCGTTCATGTCATCGCGCTCACGGTTGAACGCGAGATTCCACCACGCCGCCTCAACGCCCGTCAGCGACGCAAAACCGCGCTCCGTAAGGGCAATGGCGGCTTCACGAAACACGACCGCCTTTCCCGAAAGGATGCGCCTCAAGTCGTCGTCGGAAAGCCGCGAGACCTCCGCAGCCGAGGCAAGAGCGCAAATGCGGCCGCCGCCGAAGTCGCGGGTGGCGTAGAAAGGAATTCCGAATGGGGCGAAAATACCGACAGCGGCGCAATTGTTGTCAATGAAGAACTCATACTGGTTTTTGGCTACGTGCCAGTTTGGGAAGTTGGAGAGGCAGGGCACGGCGATACCCTCCCACTCGCTCCCCTCCACTTCGGCAGAAAGCGCCGATAGGCGCGGCAGCCCCTCAAGTGCCGCCGTGTAGTTGCGCGACACAGGGTATTTCCCCTTGTGGCAGTTCACGAACCACGTCTTCGAGCCCTTCATGCCTACGAACGCCGCGTTGATGAGATGGGTGTAAAAACTGGTCGCGCTCTTGCTCCAGAGGTTGTGCGGGCAGGTGTCAGATTCGGCAAGGAGGTCAATTCCCGATTCTCGGTAGTATTCAGCAAACCCAAACATACGGCAGACTATTTGCGGGAGTTTCGCGCATGTCATGCGCTCGTCGTAGCAGCCGGTCGAAGTGCGCATCACCGGCGTTTGCCCCTTTGCGGCGATGGCGCGAGCGAGCGAAGCACAGAAAAGATGCTCCTCTCCGGCGACGCAGATACCGGCGGGAATCGCAGGGTCAACGGCGTCCATCGCGGCACGGGCGCGACGCACGACGCCCTCTACCATCTCGCGTTGCATGGCGAGAAACGCTGCATAGTCGGGATCGTCCTGCCGCGCCGCCTTGATCCGCTCCCGCAGCTGCTCCGACGTGAACGACGAGCCGCGCCGCTCGTTGAACATGGCGACGTGCCGTGCGCAGAAGCACTCGGCCTTGGGCGAAAAGGCGCGAACGTCGTCGTCCGTCATCACAAAGGCCGGACTCGACTTTGCTATCAGCGTGAACACCTCCGTTATGTAGGCGGCAAAACCAGGATCATCGGGGCAGAATCGAACTTCCTTTCCCTCGCTGTCTATTGTCCTCGTCCAGTCCTCTATGTCCTTGTCAACCCTCGGCCAGTGTCCAAGAATCGCCTGAACAAGAATACCCGCACGAACGCCGGAGCCCTCAAGTTCCTTCTTGAAAGCGCGAAAACTCTCGATATAGCACTTCGCCTTTTCGATTGCAGGACGCCCCTCTGGATGCAGCGTTAGGGAGTAAAGCGCAAGGTCAACGCCTGTTCGCCTCTTAAGGTCTATTGCGTCAGCCGCCGCAACCGATTCTTTGCTAGGCGAGAATGGAATGATATTGTAAACAACGAACTCCCCGCTGGCCACATTGTCGCGATCTGCCTTGACATCGGCCATCACTGCAATCGCGATGAATAGTGCGGCGATAAGAATTAGTTTCTTCATTGTTTTCTATGTTGTCCTCTACATTCAAAGCTTAGAGCTTCCCTTGCTGTTGTCCGCTTGCTGTCATCCAGACCCCCAGGGGTAGGTCAGTGCGCTACCCCTAGGGGTAACAGTGCCTTACCCCCCTGCGGCAATGCGCCCGACACGCCTTGGTATCGGCTATTGTCGCATATTGCGGCGATCAACAGCGCTATTTTCAACATTGTGTTCGCCGTTCTCATAGTTCTATTCACCAGCCGCACCTTGCGCGGCTTTTTTCTTACCGTCGATGACGCGCACAACTTCCCCTGCAATCATCCGAGACCCTTCGGGAGTGTAGTGGACTATATCGACATACGGCACGGCATTGTCGCGGACAAAGGAGTAAAGGTCGTCGATTTCGACGCCGAGCGGCTTCAAGGCGGCAACGGCTGCCGCGTTATACTCTTCGACAATGGCATTGCCCAATGTATGTTGCTCGCACTTGACGGACGTGTTTATAGGGGTCGTTGTGGCGAAGACTATCCTTGCGTTCGGGAAGTAGCGGCGAAGTTCACCGTGGATGCGGACAAGCGTCTTTACATAGTCATCACGCGGCGTAAGCGGTTCTCGTCCGTCACGTTGCCCTATATCCCATAGGCCGTTGTTCCAATGCACGACTTTGATCTTGGCTGGGTCTGGCATGATACGCCGCCAGTCGTAAAGGAAGCGCAAGGTGTAGTGTGCGAACATGCAGTTGCCTTCCGGCCAGTAAACATCTGCCCTGTCCTTCATGGCTTCACGAACAAAACCACAGTAGCCCATGCGGATCGAATCACCGAGAAGCAATACGCCGCACTTGTCCTTAACTGTTGTCTTGATGGCATCTCCAACCGCTACCTTCGCACCCTCATTCGCAATGACTATGCTCGCGCATTTGGTGGTCGCGCCTGAACTGACAACATTACAGTTGTCGGCCATTGCCGCAACCGCGCCGCACAGTGCGGCGATAAATACTATCTTTTTCATGTTCTCCTTTGCATGGCTCTTAGAGGGTTGTTATTATACCAAAAGTCACCCGTGCCGCTGTAGGCCGCCGCCGCAGCGCCTCCGGCGCGACGAGGCGATCCCCCTGGAAGCTGTCGCGCCAGACGATCTCGCCCGCCTTCTCGCCGCGCACATAAAGCGCCGGCTTCTTCTCGCCCTCCTTCTCCATGAAGCGGCTCGCCGTGACGATCAGCGACCCGGCGTCGTGCCGTATCGCAACGGGATTCTCCATCGGGCAATCGGGATGGTTGCATGAGGTGCAGTTCGACATCGTGGCGTCGCCGCGAATCCAAAAGCCCGTCTCGGCCGTGTCCGCGTAGCACTCGGAGAGGATGATGTCCCCTCCCCACACGTCGAACGCGACCGACTTCCTCACGCGGTCCTTCCAGCCCCAGAAGTGGCAGCGCGTAAAGCGGTTGCAGCCACCCCACGTCTGGATGCCGTATGTGTAGTTGACCATGATGATGTCGGTGAAGTGCGAGTCGCTCAGGAGGTTGACGATAGCCGTGTTCACGCCAAGCCCCGGCATGTCGCTGTGGAAGTAGAGGTCGTGCGCGACGACCTCGTACCCGGCGCTGGTGCGCGGCGGCACGTCGCAGTCGCCGAGCTTGAGGCCGATCCCCTTGCCGTTCCGGAAGTTCGTGCCGGAGAGCGTGATGTGCTTCACGCCCATGACGTTCATGCAGTTCGCGAGGCCGCGCCCGTCGATCTCGCCGCCCGAGACGAAGATGCTCCTGTCGTCGCCCCACCCGCAGCCCGGCTCGTGGAGCCCCGCCAGGTACTTGACGACGTAGGGCATTTCGCGCACCGCCTTCAGTCGCGCCGACTTGTGCATCATGAGCGAGACGCCGTTGCTGACGACGAGCATCTGGTCAATCTCGTACTCGCCGCGCGGGAACATGACGACGCCCTTCGTCCCGGCGGCATCAACCGCCCTCATGATGCGCGCCGAATCGCCGCCATCGCCGGCGGTGCGCGGGAAGTCCGCGACGCTCACGTCCCAAAGCCCCGCGCCCTGCGCGGTGAGGCCAATCGCGGCAACCGCCGCAAGGAATGCTGTTTTTGTTTTCATATCTTCCCGCCGCAAGACTTCGCGGCGTTTCTGAACCGGCGGGCAACATGCCCGCCGCATCTCACCCACTACAGCACTATAATCTGAAACCCAACACCAAAGGCGACTTCGTAGCATCAGCGCATCCTGAAATCATATAGTGCGAAATCGACAATCTCGGCCGCGCCTTCGCCACGGTGATCGCGGGCAACGAGCATATAACGCCTGTAGTCGCGTGGATGGAAGGACACAAAGCGACGATGCCCCATCCCTGTCTCATGGCAGATGGTGTGCCATTTCGTGCCGTCGTATCCCCATAGATCCCATGTCTTCACGCGCTCGCCCTTGCGCAGATCCTCGCGGACGGATACGAGATTCGGATGCACGCCCTCTGGCACGTCAAGGCAGAGATAGTCGTGCGCCCCGCCCTTCGTGTAGGCAACCCTCGACGCCTCAAGTTTCTTGAGCAACTCGCCAAAACGTCTGAACTCGCGCACGTCGGCGTCAGGAACGAGCCCGCGGTTGTCTATGACCATGCCGACGAGCAGATTTGCCCCGCGCCCGACGCTTGTGAAATACTTTTCAAGAAGTGTCTCCGCAGGATAGACGTATGAGTCCTCGCCTGGATGCCACATCCACCCGCCCTGGAAGGCCTGGATCTTGTCGCGGTTCGGGGTGTCGGCCTCGGCTGGCACCCAGAACCTGCCGTTGAAGTCGCCCGCGTAGGTCGCAGGGTCGGAGCCGTCGTTGGTGCCATCGCTGTCGGTGCCGATGTTGGACCTGTTCCACGAGACCTCAGGCACTCTCGCATGTTCGTTGCCGCACCACCTGAGACTCGTCATCCTCGCCGGATTGCCCTGAAACACGACTGCGTTCGGTTGAAGCCGCAGCAGAATATCCTCGATCTCCCTGCCGCCCTTGTCCGGCGGCAAGTTTCCACCGTCAAACCAGATTTCGAAAAGTTCACCGTAGTTCGTCCACAGTTCCGTCAACTGCGTCTTTACGACATCCAGGTATGCGCTCCACTTCGCCGTGTCGGAAATCTCGTTTTTAGAAACCATCAATCTCGCGTTCGCCCCAGTAGACGCGTAGATGCCCGGCTTTATTCCAAACTTGCGGCAAGACGCGATGAAGTCCGCTACGACATCGCCCTTGCCGCCCTTCCAGGGCGAGGACGCAACGCTGTAGTCGTGCGCTTTCGTCGGCCACAGCGAGAAGCCGGAGCAATGCTTGGCGACGAGGACGGCATATTTCGCGCCCGCCGCCTTCGCCGTCTCTATCCACTGGTCGGTGTCGAGCGAGGACGGATTGAAGACTGTTGGCGCGGGCGTGTAGCCCATCTGCTTATACCACTCGTATGACGGTTCGTATATTTGCACGTCATGGTGGATTATGACGCCAATCTCGCAATCCGCCCATTCAAGATGCCGCGCCGACGGCACCGCCAGCGCCCTTCCCGTCGCTTCCGCAGCAAACGTCGAAATGCTGGGCAGCGCCGAGCATGCAACGGCGACAAACGTCGCACCAATAAATTCCTTTCGCGTCATGGTACACACCTCTCTTTTGTATTGGAGAATGGGCAACTTCCACTCTCCAATTCCAACTCAAGACTCCAACTCAGTCTCACCCGCTACCGCACGAAGATCGAGAGGCCAACGCCGGAGGCGATTTCGTAGCAGCCGATGTCGAGGAACTTCCCACTAAGACGCGCAGCACCCGCAAGGTCAGTCTCGGATGCAGCGCCGTAGCCAGTGTAGTCAGCCCACCTCGTACCAGCGTTGACAAGCACCCCTTCCTTCGCCGGACGGTAGTCGCCGTTCGCGTAGTCCTTGAAAGCGACGTCGGTGAGGTTGAGCACCGTCGATGCCGTGCCCGAATACGCCGCATCCGCCGAGAACGCGCAGTTCGTGAAGCAGTTTGCCCTCGCGTTACCCCATGTCGCGGTTCCTGTTACGCCGTTGCCGAAGACAACGCAGTTGACGGCCTTCGCATTGTCGCTCGCAATCACCACAGCGCCGCGAGTTGTCTTGTTGCTTGTGACGGTGCAGTTGACGAGCTTCGCCGTTCCGTTCAGATAGACGCAGGAAGACGTGCCGCCCGAATGCGCTATCTTCGTTTCGTCAATGCCAGTCATAAGGCAGTTTTCGGCGACGCCGGCGGTCGCTGCGAGGGCCGCGCCCTGCGCGTAGCCGGTAGGATTCTGCTTTTTGCATCCACGGATAACGCAGCGCTGGACGCTGCCGCCCGTCATATAGATGTTCGGCCCCGTCTGGCACTTCACGTTTCCGACGCCGCACCTTGCGTCCACAATCTCGCAGTCGGCGACGAGCCCGTTCACGAGCTGGAGATTCCCCGCGCCCGTTCCATCTGCGTTTGTCGTTGTGCTGCAGCCGTTCGTGACGACGCAGTTGTTCACCGTGCCGTTGTTGACATAGACATTTGCGCCATACGCGGAATCGCCGTTCTGAATGGTAATCGAATCAAGGGCTGCGCCAGCGTTGTCAAGGTAGAAGACGCGCCCGCCGGACGTGCCGACAAGCACGTTCCCGCGCGTTCCAGAGGAGCCGATGACGCGAATCGCGCCCTTGAGCGTGAAGCCGCGCTCGGCGTAGGTTCCGTCCGCGACATGGATTGTTACACCATCAACAACAGCCATGCCAAGCGTCGCAACCACCGTGTTGGTCAGGCAGCCGTAGGCGGCGGCGAATGTCGTCGCGGCCTTTTCAGCCGTGTCGTAGGGGAAGGCGGGGCTGGCGTTCGACGCATTGACGTAGAGATCTGCTGGCGCAACGAGAACCTTGGCGGAAATTGCCTCGGGAGCGCTCCACGACGCACCGCTATCGTCCGAGACGGCCACCGTCGCCGCGTAGAGACCAGCCGCCGCGTATGTATGCGTAATCGTCGCGCTCGCGGTGGTCTGCTCCATCGAGCCGTCACCGAAATTCCATTTGAATGTATAGTTGCCGCTACCACCAAGTGCCGATGCGGTGAAAGTGGAGGTAGTTCCAATCTTGATGCCGTAGGAATCGGCTTCGCCGACGACGGATGCGGAAGATAGGTCGAACTCATAGCATCCAACATCGATTGCCGAACCCGACTTGCGCGGATTGCCATCAAGGTCAGTCGTCGAAGCCCAATCGGGATATGCATCGTCGCTACCGCTGTTTACGATTGTCGTGCAGGACGCAATCGGACGATACGTTTCGTTTGAATCGAAATACGACGGCCATTCGTTAGCGTCAGTTCCGCCGACCTCGGCGTTCGCCGTGCCAGACGTCCTACCAGTAGAAACGAAGAAAACGCAGTTGATAAGCGTGGGTGCTGTGCCCCAGTTTGAAATGATGCCCAATGGCTTGTTGTTGGCGAATGTGCAGTTCACTATTGTGTTCCCCGACTCCGAACGCACGGCACCGCAGTTGGAGTGGAACGTGTTGTTGTGGTTCATGATGAGGCAATTATCCATCTTGGCGTCCTTCATCCAGATCGCCGAGGACTTCTGCGGCTCGCCGTATGTTCCATTGTTACGGATGACGGAGCGCGTGATGCGTCCGCCCGACATGCACAGACCCTGCCCCTGCTTGTTTGTATCACTCGTCGCGTTGCGAAGGATGCAGTGATCAACAAGTCCGGCTGTGACCACAACCATCCCGCTGTCGCCATTCATGGTTGCACTTTTTCCCGTCATCACTGTCAGGTCACGAAGCACGGCGTCGGCGTGCGAGAGTTTCACAAGGATCGCGGCGTTCTTCGATATCATGACATCCGCAGGATTGCTGGTTGCGCCAACTATGGTGATTGCATTTGTGATGAGAAGCCCCGATTCCGAGTATGTGCCCGTCGCGACGTGGATTGTCGCGGACGTGTCGCCACCTACTATCGCCGCATCTGCTGCGGCGATAGCCGCACCGATTGTGGCGAACGGCGCGGCAGATGTGCCGGGGTTGGAATCGTCGCCGCCGTTTGCGGGCATCGCGACGTAGAAGTCGGCCGCCAAAACTGGCGCGGAGATGATCGCGAGCGCGGCGAATATGCCACGAAGGATAGAACGTTGCAAACGCATGGACACTTTCATTTCTTTCCTTTCTTTTTTGTTACACGAGGGATACTACTCTCATTCCCGATGTTTGATTGCACTATATCATATTTTCCCCTCGTCGCGCAAGTGCAAACTGCAAGATCAGGTCAAAACAGGTACAAATCGCCCTCTCCACCCCCTCTCCACCCCCCATTTTTCGTGTATTTCGTGTATTTCGTGGTTATGAGTTGCGCGTTCAGCCGAGCAGAGTTGAGAGGGATTTTAGCCGTGTAGATCGTGTAGAGGTGGAGAGGCGCTGACGCGCGACCACGAACCGCGGCGTCTCAAGCGGCGTCAGACGCGCGTCAGATGCGCCGCGTTTTCGTGGTTCGCGCCGGTAGGCGCCGCGCCAGCGCCAAACATGCCAACACAGGCCATGCAGAGACTATTGCCTCTGCATATGGCTACACACCAAGAAGCACCTCACGCCATCGACGCCTGAAGCTTCTTGACCTCCGCAAGCGAGAGGCCGGAAAACTTCGCAATGTCCTTCAATGCAAGCATCCCGCTCTTCAGCATCCGCTTCGCGGTCGCGAGCATGGTCTCGCGCTTGCCACGCGCCTCGCCGAGCGCCTCGCCTCGCGCCTTAATTCTTTCCATTGCTTCGCACATATAATGCCTCCCTTCTTCTGTATTCTTGAAATGGCTGACTCTCTTTCTGAGAACGTCGAAATACATCTCTGTCGCGTCACGGCAAAGCAAGTCATGCACCAATTTGCCAATCACGGTTGCGCTTCGTGTCGCGCCATTTACGTAGATGATATGCGTTCCGTCGCAGAGCTCCAGCCCGGCATCCTTGTCCAAGCGGTCAAATGCATACATGTCCTTCCCGCGCTTCATCACGTCGTCCTCGGTGATGAAGATAACGTATGTGTCGCGCAGCTTTCCAAAGTCCTCGCCCGACTTGAGCGCGTTCGCGTCCATCAGCGCGGAATTGTACCTTGCCCGCCTCGGTTCGGCTCCGTCATTCGCGCGCTGGATCTCGATGTCGTATTCCCTGCCCTTGGAATCCCGCGCGAAGACGTCGAAGCGGACGCCGCGCCCCTGGAGGCTCTTGATCGGATACTCGGTCTGGGACTTTACGACCTTCAGGTCCTTCTTGCCGAGGATGATCTGCAGCATCAGCTCGATGCACTCCGGGGCGTTTTCGAGGCACTTCGACATGAAGTCGTCGTCCATGAGCCGGAAGCGCTCGATCTCCGCGAGATACTCCGGCTTCATCACGGATGCAGCACGCCTCGCCTTCGCCTTGCCGACGACGGGCTTTGCCGTTTTAATCTCGCACTTATGTCTCTTCGCGGCCATATTCTTTATTCTGCCTCCAGCATAAGGCACAACGCCCACAATGGAAAACAAGGGCATTATATCATTTTTCCGCCGACGAAAGATAGAGGGCGACGATTTTGTTCCCACCTGAGATTACGGTGCGGACGAAATCCATCCACCCCATTTTCCGTGTATTCCGTGGTTCTACTCCTCTGCGCCCTCGGCCTCTCTACGCCTCTGCGTGAGATATTTGACAAACGCCTTTGGCTTAGTGGCTTTTCGTATTAACTATGGGGTCTGTCCCCGCCGGCGGTGGGTGACCTCAAGCACGACGGGGCCGATCAGACCCGACGGACGGGGCTTTGCGTCTGCGGAGAAATAGTCCCATGTCGAAAATGTCACGCGCCCAGACGTGCGCGGGGCGATCCCCTTTGCGAAGTCAGGCAGAGCCGAAAGCCCCCTTCCGCTGAAGACCGGCTTGTCGTTGTCGTCCTTCGCAGAGTGTATCCACCCCCACTCGCAGTCCTGCGGCAACAGTTCGTCTCCAATCATCCTGTTGGCCCACGTCGTCCACACCTCGAACTCGAAGTGGTCGCTACGTCCCTTGATGGCACGTGTGACATCAACTTCCCACGGATTGCACCACAAGACCCCGAAGTCGACATCGTTGACCTTCACGCGGCAAAGCCCCTCGACCCTGCCAAGCTTCAGGACGATGCGCTTTGGACTCTTCAGCTCCTTCTCGTACTTGCCCCAGGGAACATCGACCCAATACATTAGCCGCCCGGAATAGTACTTGAACCTTGGGTCGTCCAGCTCGGAAAGCGACTTGAGCTCCGCAAGTACGCGGTTGCCGTCCGCACCCCACGGCTCCTCGCAGCGCACACCGTAGCAGAAGGAAAGCGGCAGGACGGCCTTGTCGCCTTCCGGCGGCTTCGCGACTGGCTCGTCAGGTCGCACCGGATTGAACGTGCGCGAGCCCTTCTCGTCCGTGACGGTAAAACGAGACTCGAACGGGCTGTATCCCGACACGCGCTTCGGCGTCACGTTCGCAGTGAAGAGTATCGTCGTCGCGCCGTCGCGCCGGGCAGTCGCGCAGATGCCGCTTGGCACTTCGGCTACAGACGCGGGGTCGACCCTTACGCCACGCTGAAGAAGGCGCTGGCAGCGCGTCAAATAGGCGAAGAACTCCTTCCCCGGTTCGAACCAGCTCTGGTTCTCGCCGAAGTGCGTTCCCCACCAGCCCATCGTCATGCCTGGTTTCAGACCTTCGTCGAACGGCTGGTGAACCCAGTGGTGCAGAAAGAGCCGGTTCACGCCGCTCGCAAACGCAAGGTCCGCATAGGGTTTCAGCTTTTCCGGCGTCATCGACCACGCCGCGTGCTGCGGAAGCGCGGTGAACGCCTCGGCAGCGACAATCGGCGCATCCTTCATCAAGGCGGCGGTCTTGATCCACTCCTCGCTGAAGATACCTGTGCCGCTCGTCGGCGGCGGCTTGCCGGAAGCCCAGAACTCCACCATCGGCACGGAAGCGTATTTCCAGGCGTCGGCTGTCTTGAAAGGCCCGACGTACGGCTCGAAGTACCAGATGAGGCCGCAATCGTCGAGCGCCTCACGGAAGAGCTTGTAGTGGCGCTCGCAGTAGAGCTCGGACACGGTGTCGGCAAGGTCGCGGCGAAACTTCTCCGCGCCCACGACCTTCGCGCCGCCGAGCGCGGGGAGAAACGGCAGAGGGTCGTACCCCCGCCGACGGGCGAACTCCTCGCGCATGTCGTCCGTCCAATCCGCTGGCCCCGCCTCGTAGCTGTCCATCGTCATGTGCCGGAGCGTCGTGCCGAAATGTGCGCCGAGATGCGCTTTCAGAGGTTCGAGGACGTTCTTCAAATGGAGTTTCGTCGCCGCGACGCTCATCTTGTCGCATTCGAGGGCGGTTTCCTCTATCTCCGTCGGCACAGGATGCGAACGTACGCCAGTACACGTATAGCCGATGCGCCAGATCCGCCCATCCGCTTCTGCAAAGCCGATGTCGCGGTAGAATCCAAGGATCGTCTCGGGCTGAGGGATGTCCGCCCTGTCAGTTCCAACCGGAGCGGAAGACACAACGACCTTCTTCATCGCGTGAGCAGGGTCGATCCACGTTCCGCCAGACGTCGAAAAACCGGCGCAGTTGTGGATGCCAAGCTCTACGCCGTTCTTCTTCGCCTCTTCGCAAGCGATGAGAAGAAGTCGCCAGTATTCGTCGTTGCGGTACTTCAGCGCGGGGTTCACCGAGTCGACGAGTCGGCTCTGCCAGGTGCCCGCCTGTGCCGTTATGTTGAATATCGTCGCCCCGGCGATCCCCGCCTCGCCCATGGCCTTCAAATCGCGGCGGATGCCGGTCTCGCTCACGTTGGAGCCGAGCCAGTGCCACCAGACGTATGGCCCGGCGGGGTCGCGCGCCGCCATTGCCGCGAGCACCCCGCACATCGCCGCGGCCAACACTGTCTTTTTCATGTTCATGCTCAATGCCCTCGTCATGCGTACAAATTACCATATTCTCCCCAAACCGCGCAAGTGCAAACTTGCGAAGCAGGTCAAAGCAGGTACAAAACAGTCAGAACGTCTCGCCTGTTTTCCACACGCTGCCGAGCTCGAGGTCGGGAGGGAACATCCCCGTCTTAAGATAGCCGACCACGGCCTCGGACACCGCGCGTCCATGTGCGCCAGGGTCCATCTCAAGACGCGAGAGCGGTTTTACCCACACAGGTCCGAGGCCCTTGTTGGCGTGCGTCACCACCGCAACGTCCTCCGGTATCCGCACCCCCGCAACGGCAAGCGCGACGAGCGCACCCTGCGCAAGATAGTCGTCCGTGAAGAGGAACAAGTCTGGCAGGCGCTTTCTCCCCGCAATGCGGCGACGCATTTCAGAAAGCGCGGCCATAGAGACCTCCTGGGGGGAGCTCTTGCGCGGAATGTTCACAGAATCCACAGCGACACCTGCGTGCGAAAGCATCTCGGAGACATCGAACGCGCCTTCCCCCGCATATTTGAACTGGACGATGCTCCGTATCCTGCGGCGAACGCACTCTTTTATGAATTCCGCCACCGCCCTGCCGCTCTTTATCTCGATTCGCGCCACGCACAGCGGCGAGTTGAAACTCGGCAGCGGCGCACCGTCGCCGACAAGGGCGAACAGGCAGCCCGCGTCGACCACAATTCGCTTCGCCTCCGTGCGACCGCCGACGAGGATCACAAAAGACCAGCTGTCCTTCAGCATCTTGGCGAGTCTGCGGCACGCCTCGGCCTCGCTCCGCATGCCGGCGTGGATTGTCGAGACCCTGTATCCGGAAGCGAGGAGCCGCGCGTCAAGAACCGACATGAGCTCCGAGAAATAGTAGCTGTAGCCCGTCTCGCGCACATAGACGAGGATGCGCCCCTTCTCGCGCACATCAACGCCGCGATTGACTACGACCGAGCCGATGCCGCGCTTCGGCTTCGTCCATCCCTCCTTCTCCAGCGTCTTCAGGGCCTTGCGCGGCACCTTCTCGCTCGTGCCGAACGCGACGGCGAGCTCGTGTATGCACGGCAGCACGTCGCCGGTCTTCCAGGCACCGCGCATCAGCATCTTCCGCAGAGCGTCGGCCATTTGCATCGAAAGGGGCTTCTTCGCCTTGTGGTCAAGCGTGATCCTGCTCGTCGCGGCATTCATGTCATGTGTTTTCTGATGATGTTTACCAAACTCGGTCTGGCTACTTGCCAAACACCACAAGATAGGCGGCGGCGGATTCGGCGTCGGGCTTGGTGAATTCAAGGACTTCGCCATTGCGCTTCACAAAGGACGAAGACACTTCCTCCCCGTTGTGAACGGCGTCCACGGCGACGATCTTCTGGATTTTCATTCCCTCGGTTCCCTTGGCGACGACCTCGAACGTCCGCGCCTTGCCGCAGTAGCTCGTCGCAATGAGATAGGCATTGCTTCCGTCGCGGCTCCATGCGCCAAAGCCGAGAATCGGGTTGTTTTCGCCAAGCCCGTCCGCCGCGACGAACTCATCGCAAGCTCCCACGACGTCGCCAAAAAGCTTCAGCGTGTAGAACGACTTGCCAAGCGAACCGTCGTCGTTGCGGTAGCCCCATAGCCCGCCGAACTGATGCGAGCAGCCATAGTAGTAACTCTGATCAAGGCAGGTCGTTTGAAGCCCCATGATTACCTGAAGCGCATAGACTGCGGCCTCAATGGACCTGACGCCGGTCTTCATGTCGAGAAGCTTGCTGTATCCCGCAGGCCCTTCCTTGAACAGCCCCCACCAGTTGTCGTGGAACCAGTGCCATTCGTTGATCACCAGCTCCGTGTCCTTAAAGCCGTATTCGTCGAGCATCTTCCGCGCCTCGGCGGGCTGCGATAGCATGCGGCGCGGGTTGTCGCCGTAGCTGTGCCACGAGATGAAGTCGGGCGTATACCCCTCCTTCGCGCAGCGATCGAGAAGCGCCCTCAGGAAACTCCTGTCGAAGTAGCAGACTGCAGGCCCGCCAAACTTGAGGTGCGGGAACTCTGCCTTAAGATACTTGAGGACATAGATGTAGAAGCTGTTGAAGGTATAGTTGTTTTTGCCCTGGTCCTTGTCGCCAGACTTGATTATCCAACTCCCGCCAGGCATGTCGTTCGGTTCGTTCCACAACTCCCAGTAGCGCATCTTGTCGCCCCAGTGGTAGCCGTTCGCCCAGCCATCGGTGTAGTGGCGGATGATCTGCGCGTGAACCTTGGCGAACTGGAGCCAGTCCGACGGCTCTACGGAATTGTAGTAGCGCGGCGGATGTGGCTCGAAGCCATTGCGACGCGCATTGACGCTCTCGATTGACGTTCCCATGCGATACATGACATTCATGCCAAGATCCTGGATGGTCATCTCTAAGATTTCGTCGGACGGGGCAAAGAAGTAGTTCTTCGGGTCCTGCGTGTCGGCGTGTAGCAGCGGAAACACGTGGTAGTAGTCGAGTATGCGTTGCCCCGAGTTCACCAGCGCCCAGTCGTGCGTTCGCGCGGCAAAAAGATTGAGCGGCTTGAGGTCGAGATAGTAACGCGACTGCGGCCCGGTAAGCTGCCCGCCCCATCCGGCGGAATGTAGCTCGCGCCGTATCTTCCCTGCCTTGGCGGTGAAGTCTACCGCCGTCCGCTCCACTGTCCGCGAAGTTTCTTGGTTAACGTCGGCTAGCGCCGTAATCGCGCCGCACATAGCGGCAATCAACATTGTTTTTTTCATAACGATCAATATCTTTTTTCTTTGCAAAACTCATGCGCCGTTGGCGACGAAATTATTACTTTGCGACGCGGCGAGCGCTCTCAAGAGTGTTCCAGAGAAGCATCGTTATCGTCATTGGGCCGACGCCGCCTGGAACTGGAGTAATTGCGCCTGCGACCTTGGAGCAGCTTTCGAAATCGGCATCGCCAACGAGACGGAAACCCTTCGGCTTCGTTGAGTCGGGAATCCTGTTTACGCCGACGTCAATCACGACCGCGCCTTCTTTAAGCATGTCGCCTGTAAGCGTGTTGGGCCGCCCAGCCGCAACAACAACGATGTCCGCGTCGCGCGTGAAATGCCCGACGTCGGGCGTCCCCGTGTGGCAGAGGGTAACTGTCGCATTTGTCTCCTTGCGGGCAAGAAGCGCCGCAACGGGCTTGCCGACGATGTTGCTGCGGCCTATCACGACTGCATGTTTGCCGCGGATGTCCATCCCCGAGAACTCTATCAGCTTGATTATGCCGTGTGGAGTGCATGGGAGAAAGCATTCGTCGCCGATCATCATCTTGCCGACGTTGATTGGCGTAAAACCGTCTACGTCCTTCTCAGGCGCAATCGCGTCGATGACCGCCTTGTCGCGGATGTGCTTAGGAACGGGCAGCTGGACGAGAATGCCGTGGATGGCTGGGTCTGCGTTCAGCTCTTTCACGAGCGCGACGAGTTCGTCCTCGGTCGTCTCGGCGGGAAGTCGAATTTCGCGCGAGAGCATTCCTGCCTCGGTGCATGCCTTTTCCTTGGCGGTAACATAGCTTACGCTCGCGGGATTGTCGCCAACGAGAATAACGGCGAGCCCAGGCGTTACGCCCTTCTCCGCCTTCAGCGCGGCGACTCCAGCCGCAATCTCCCCGCGCAGGTTACGTGCAAGTTCCTTTCCGTCTATCAGCTTCATTGTGCGGATTCCTTCCTGTCCCCTACGGGATCTTCCTCCCATTCGACATAACGGACGTCTTTGTCCTTCAAATACGCCTTCGCCCTGACAGTGCGCGTCATCCCCATTGACTCGCATTCAATAGTAATCTCGAAAATCGTCGTGTCGTCGGGCTTGAAGAGTAGATAGTTGCTCGCCTCAGTGCCGATCTGCGCATCGTTCCCGCCATAGTCGGCGACACGCTGCTGAATATCCTGGAAGTCCTTGTACTGCCACCAGCCGAGGGACTCGTCGACGTCGTAGTCAGGCACTTCGCTTCTTGCGCCGAGGATAGCGTCGATGTTATCGCCGCTCTTCTCAAAGTCATCCTCGTCCTCCTCGTCGAAAATGCCAGGAACCGTCATGAGCTCGTCTCGTGTACAGTCGTTGACGTACACCTTCGCGCTTCCAATGGTGTTGAACATATCGGCTATGCCGCGCACTGTTATCTGATCCTTCGGGTCGTCCTCTGGGTTCAACACGCCGCCAGTCAGAACGACTGGGAAGTCGCGAAAGCCGCGAATGTAGGAAAGTTCCTTTATGTCTGGAATCGCCCCGTTGCGAGGATACCGCTTGTCCTCGTCGTCTGCCTTGTTGTCTTCGTATTCCTCTTCGTACCATTTTGACTCCGCCCCGCAGTCCTCGCCATCAACTGACGTCGCATTGTCGTCTGCGTCAACCCAGTCCGCAAAGCTTGCGATAAGAAGGTTTATCAGATTGAAGTGGCTGCGCGAATGGTGCTGCGAATCATATGCCTCCACCTCGTAGTCCTCTGGGATCCCGTGGCTCTTGAGCAGCATCTCCCACCTAAGCCGCCAGTTCTGGTCCCCGTCGGGCGTAAGTTCGTTTATGTTAAGCCCGCGAGTAATGCGAATCTCGACCTTGACCGTGCCCGACTCCGGGTTCTCCTCGTCGACGAGAATAGGGCCAATGATGCAGGGGCGTCCGCTCTTAAGGTCTCGCTTTTCCTTGTACCAACGATCGTCTTCAAAAAGCTTGTCGGCATCTTCGTCCTCGGACCATTCGGATACGTTTGAGTAGTCGGATATCACGACCTCGGCAAGTATGCGTCCAGCATCTACAAGGCGGTTTACGCGGTTTCGTTCGCGCACATAGACGTTTATTCCAGTCTGGAGATGTGCCTCGGATGCGAAGGACAGCACCATGATCGACAGCACGGCGATTATCCAAAGAGCCATCAATAGCGCGCTTGCCCGTCTCATCACATTCCTCCCCCTGGCGGCGGCGCACCGCCGCCACCTGGACGCATGCCACCACCCGGTCCGGCGCCTCCGCCACCACCCGGCTGGCCTCCGCCAGGCCTCGCCCCTCCGCCTCCACCGGGCTGTCCTCCACCACCTGGAGAAGTGCCGCGCGCACCGCCTCTCGTGCGCGCAGCTCCGCCTGAAGAATTGCGCCTAGCTCCGCCACTTTCGCGCGCGGCCTTCTCTGACGGAGGAGCCGCACCGTCCTTTGCCTGCTCGTACAGTGGCATTCTCACTATACGCATGATTGGCGCCGTGTTCGAGCGATAGGCACGTCCGTCGGGATCGGCAAGGTAGAAAGTGAGCTCGATCTTGTAGGGCACAGCGTTGGACGCATCCCAAGTGTCCTCGAAAAGAGATTCATCGTGCTCGGCTTCGACCTTTTCGTCCGTAGGCATAACCCGGCAGTTGAAGCCAACGATTCCGTCCGCTATTAGAACCGGCTGATACATTTCTTCGTTCCCGAAGGAGAAGTCGATATCGTCCGGATTGTCCTTTGGACGAAGCGTAACATCGGGGCAATGACGCGCATATAACCCCGTGACCTCTATTGGCTCTATGTAGTCGTGGTTTCCCTCTTCAAGCACCATGAGCTGTACGCGATGCACGGTGTCAACGGCCGCGCTCTTAGAGCCTACTATCGCAGAACCGCGCTTTGACCACTCTATGACGTCGGAGCGATCCGGATCCTCGCCGTCGCCGTTGTCTGTAAGATAGAAGCCGTAGTCGTAGCTCTGCTCGCCGCCATGGGGATAGTACAAACTCCTTAAGCCAGATATGACCTGGTTGAGCGCGAAATCAGTCCGCTGCATCTTGTCGAGGTAGTCGGTAGAGACCTGCCAGCCGTGGGTGACTGAGTTGAACGTCATCATCGTAAGCGACGTGAGGACGCCGAGAAGCACGGCGGCGAGAAGAAGCTCTATAAGCGTAAAGGCGCGCCTCATTCCTTCTTCCTCCAGAATGTGACGTAGCTTTCCTCCTCTTTTTTGCCGCGGCGGTTGTCGCCCCAGCGGACGATAATGCGCACTGTATAGAGGTTGCCGAGGCGTTTTATGTCGTCCTCGTCGTCCTTGCGATTCAACGCGACGCGCTCCCAAGTATACCCGTGGAATTTCTCTTCCTGCTCGCGCGTCAACTTCGGTCCGTGGGAGCCGGCAATTATGTCCCAAAGCTCAGACGCCTTCGTCTCGCTGACGTCAAGGTCCTGGTCAGGGTCTTGCACGTCTGAAAGTGGATACGCCATTTCCCCGAGATCCATCACCTCCTGCGCCGTCTCGAGCGCTGACGAGGACAGCATCATCTTCTGGCTCTGCGACATCGATACGAGTATTGCCGCAAGCCCCGCCCCGAGAATTATCGAGGCAAGCAGGACTTCAAGCAATGTAAATCCGCTTCGCATGGCGTCAGTCCTCGTCTTTTGACAGTATCTTGGCCGCGCCAAAGTGGTCGATCTTTATGCAGAGCCCCTTCTCGGGGGTCGAGCCGTCGAGATATACCCAAACGCGGTGCGGGTCGCAGCGCCCGTTCGCCTCCCACACGACGCTTACCGGCTCCTGGTCTTCTTCACGGCCAGCCGGAGCCGAGGCGCTTTGAGATTCCGCGGCCTTTTCCTCTTCGGCTTTCTTCTCTTCGGCGTTCTTCTCCTTGTACTTCCCGAGCAGGTAGTCTACGTTGGAGAACACCGATATTTTATTTGCGGTCTTCCTCTCGTCCTGCTCGAACGACACCTCTTCGTCGCCTACGACGACCTTGATTCGCACCCCGCGCATGATTTCTGTCGATATGGGAGCAAAGAGATAATCCTCCATCGAGTCTCCGCCAGTGTCATCGAGAAGTTCCTTGGCTTCCTCTCCCGCATCGGCTTTCTTCTTTACATCTTCCACCTTGGTTCCGTCGCGCATCACGATTTCGCCAGAGAGGGTTTGCACCGTGTCGGACGAGGCCTTCCCCATAAGCTTCGCGCCGTCAACCTTGATCTGGGCGCACACCTCGTCGTCCACATGCGTGGTCGAGTAGGTGATGATGGCGGGCTGCATCATCACGAGCGCCATCGAGCGTGCGTGGCGTATCGACGCCATGATATCCCTCGTCGCGCCCTTTACGCGCGCGGCATCCTGCCCTGCGCGGACACCGAGAACGGCGGCAGTCGCCATTATCGCCATGATGGCGACAACGACAAGTATCTCGATGAGTGTAAAGGCCCTGCGCATCGCAAGCGCGACAGCGGGGACGTCAGTCGTTTCCGCTGGTCCTCTTTGTAACGTCGCTGCGGATGTCGTCGTCGCCGCCGAATTCGCCGTCCGGGCCGGCGCTGATGACCACAAAACGCTTGCCCTTCTTCTCATACTTGTACTCCGTTCCCCACGGATCGTACAGAGCACCCTCGCCGCCATCTACAATCGGCTCGTCGTCGCCAGAGGCCTCGACAAGCGCCTTGAGGTCGTTGGGGTACTTGCCCTTCTCGATATTGTACGTCACGACGGCGCCCTTGAGGTTGTCGACCCCGACCTTAGCCGCCCTGATCTTGGCGTTTTCAAGGATTCGCGGAATGCCAATCGCGGCCGTCGTGCCGAGAATGCCGATAATGGCAACGGCCACGAGGATTTCAATCAGCGTAAAGCCGGCGCGCATCGCCGAAACTGCAATGGTCTCTTCTTTCTTCATATTTTCCTCCTGTTGTCGATATTATACCATTATGGCCTGTCTCTCGGCAACTGCCTTTGAGCCAAACTTGCCGCGTTCAAGAACGACATCACTCCGCCTTGTCCGCCTGTGCCGCAAGGAACGCCGTGGCATCGGCCATGGCGCGATCGGTCAGTGCAGAGAGGCACCAGCCCTGCATTGTGCTGGCAGACGTCTTGTCTGAACTGGCGGGGCTAAACAGCGGAATCGGTCCCCAGACAAGCGCGGAGTAGCGCTCGGAATAGTCGCAATGCATTAGAAGTTTGCCAGTGGCTACTTCGTAGACTTTCAGCTTTGCAGTCCATGTATGGACGCCATAGTCCGCCGTGAGAAGCGAGAAGATCGTCCACGCGGCCTCTGCTGCGCGCTCTCCGTCGGACACAAAAGGACCTCCGAACTTGACCTCTATCCTGAATTTCGGCTTGTCGGTCTTCGGATTGAACCCATTGAGCTCGAGAATCTCCGTCGCGCGGTCGATATAGGCCGACGTCGCACGCGTCTGCGGAACGTATGTCTCGGTCATCACGGTCGAAGGCCCCCAGTAGCCATAGTGACGGCGGTAACCGTAGTGATAGCGGTAGGATGTCTCGTATCCGTAGAGGACTTCGTATGTAGTGACTGCCGCCTCGAAGCCCGAAAGCTGCACCTTGATGTCGGCGTTGCCGGCAGAGGACATTTCTACGGCGGGATATTCGCTTTCGAATATCGTGAAACAGCCCGCAAAGGCAAGCATTGACAACGTTAGTATGGTCTTTTTCATTTATTCCTCAGCTCCCCTGCTCGTTTGAGCGCTTGATCGGCCATCTCCTTCATGCCAAGGCGTCGAAGGATCATGCCGTATTTTAACACAGCCGACGCATCCGTCGGGTTTATGACAACCATTGTTTCATAGCACTTTGCAGCGGCAGCGAGATTGCCCACGGCGATAAGCGACTCTGCGTTGCGGGAAAGCCGGTCGAGACGGTCGAGCAGCATCGGGTCGCGCGGATTCCTGAGCATAGCCCGCGCCCACACTTCGGTTGCATCGTCCGCTTTGTTTTCGGCGGCAAGGAGATCTCCCTCTATCACTAGCCGACGGACGACCTGCATCGAGCGCATTTCGGCGAGAGTTGCAGTATAGATGTCTTCGTCAACGTCGCCGCGCGTCACCCAGTCAAGAGGTGGGATGTCCTTCGTCACGAAAAACTCCGGACGCACTGTTGCCGAGAGGTTCGTCGTGACAAAAGCCCCAGAGAGATTAGCAAGATTTCCAACATAGCTTGCAAAGACGTCGGAAAGCGCAGTCGCCTTTGCCTCGGCAAGCGCCTCAAAAGCCACTTCGCGCGAAAAGACGTCCATCATCGCGTCGAGTTTTATCTTTCTTGGCGAACGGCGACCGACAAAAACCCACTCATCCGAACTCGGCATCCAAAGATGCGCCGACTTGCAAGGGAACGACTCGACGGCCGTCTTGAAGTCAGCGGCGCTCATGCCCTTGACCGCAAGGCGCCACGCAAGGACGCCGGTCTCTCCTGTACGCTCAATGGCGGCGTAAAGCTTCTCGGGATCGGCCTTGCCGGCGAGAAAGACGATATCGAACTTCGATTCCGCGGCGGCCTCCTCGTTCGAAACGCAGATGACGCCGAAAGAAGAGAGGAATGGCCTGAATGTCTCGGCCTTGTCGTCTGCGAGCAGCGCACGCGTCGCCGTGGGCTTCTCGATTGCCGCGATACAGGCGGTTGTTATCTTGATGGGGCGAAATGAGCTTTCCTCTGTTTCGCGCATCGGATTCTTGTTATTGTTATCGTCGCCGCCCTTTCCGCATCCAGCGACGACGAGAAGAAGCGCGACACAGACAAGCGCGCGACGTATCGCCTCGACGCATTTCGGGACGACGCCCTTGCGGTGCTCGACTGCAGCCGCCGCGCGTGCGCCAAGCCCACCGTCATCGACAAAAGATCTTTTCACGAATTCGCCAAGCTCGCGCTCGTCATTCACCTGGCGTATGGCGTCGGCCGCAAGGAGATCGCTCATAACAGGACGGAAGTTCTCGGTGTAAGGCCCTACGGCCGTCGGCTTGCCGCAAAGACACGGCTCAATCATGTTCTGACTTCCGTGGGCGCACAGGGACTTGCCTACGAACACGACGTCTGCGATTCCGTAGAGTCCCATCAGCTCACCCGTCGTATCTGCGAGATAGACTTTCGAAAGATGTTTTGCAGTTTGGGCATCTCCACACTCGGACTTCTCTGCTTCTCTGCGTCTCTGCGCCTCTGCGTTAAAAATTTCTCTTGATTGAAAAACTTCCACGCACCTGCTTCTGCGAATGCAGTCGTATCCCGCCGCCTTTATGTTTTCCTCTACTGCGTCGGCCTTCTCGAAGTGACGCGGCGCGATGACGAGCTTGACTTGCGACACGCAGCCCTGCGACTTGACAATGTCGGAGTATATGCGTAGAAGCGCCTCGTCCTCGCCAGGCCAAGTAGAACCGCCGAGAAGTATGCGACCGGGGCCAATCCATTCCCTGAGCTCGCGTTCCTTCGCCTCGTTGCGGTGCGCTACGTCGAACTTGAAGCTTCCTGCCACCTCGACGATTCTTTCAGGAGCACCTGCGGCGACAAGGCGGGTCGCGTCGAGATCGGACTGTGCGAATATGCGGGCGAACGATGAGAGAACGTCGCCGAAGAACCAGCGAGCTGCCTTGTAGCGTGGCGCACTGCGGTCGCTGACACGCGCGTTTATGAGAAAGACCGGTATGCGATAGCGTCGCGCCGTCCAGATGAAGTTAGGCCATATCTCGCTTTCGGTGAGGACTACCGCACGAGGACGGACTGTCTTCAGCGCGCTCTTGACGAAGTTCGGGAAATCGAGCGGATTGTATATGAGGACATCGCGCTCGGAGATTTCCTTCTCCGCCATCTTCCAGCCGGTGGAGCTCGTCGTCGAAAAGGCAAACTTGACGCCTGGCTCGACCTTCCGCCATTCGCGCATCAGCTGGCCCGCTACCTGGACTTCGCCGACGGAAACGGCATGGATCCAGACGAAACCGCCTTCCTTGAACTTTTCCAGCACCTCGTCTGGATAGAGAGCGAACCTGTCGCCCATCCGCGCGGCATATCCGCCGCGCCTCAACATGCGGACGAGAAAGCCAGGCAGGAGAAACGGATAGACGACGGCGAACAGCAGGTTATAGACAACCTTCTTCACGCGTCGCGCCGCTTTCAAACCTCGGTGTTCGCGGGGATGCTTTCCTTGACGTCCTTGCCGCAGTTGACGACCGATCCGGCGCCAATTGTGATCCACGGCATTGTGGAGGAGTTGGCAAAGAAGGAAACGTTGTCCTCGACCTTTACGCCCGAGGCAATGACGGTGCCGGGGCCCATGTTGACGAAGTCGCCAAGATGCGCATCATGGCAGACGACAGCGTTCGCGCCAACGATGACGAAGCGACCGAGTTCCGCGCCCACCTGCACGACTGCGCCGGCGGCGATGAACGCTCCTTCGAGGAAGTCGGTCGTCGGAGAAATCTGCGCCTTCGGATCGATGATCGCCGGGAAGTCGTGCCCGCACAGGCGCTTCGCGATGTCGGCGCGCTTCGAGTTCTTGCCGACGGCGATGAAGACGGACGCCCCGGGATAGTCGCGCGACGCCTCCTCAAGAGTCCCGAGGATCGGGAATCCCTCGAAGTTGTCGCCCTTCTTCCACTTAGGGTCATCGTCGGCATAGCCGATGATGTTCCACTGCGGCTGCTGCGAAAGCGCGTTGATGCGCTCGACAGTCCAGATTGCCTCGCGACCGAAGCCGCCCGCTCCTACAATAAAAAGGTCTCTCATGGGAATTCTCCTTGCTGTGCGTAAATTATACCATAATTTGCTATAATAGTGCCGTGAAAAGAGTCATTGAATCTCTTGCCGTGATTGTCACCGCCCCGCTCTGGGTCCCGATTGCCGCGCTCGTAGCAGTCGCAATTCTGGCCTTCAACGGCAGTCCTGTCCTCTTCAGGCAGGAGCGCGCAGGCAAAAACGGTCGCGTCTTTACGATGCTCAAGTTCCGGACGATGCGCGGTGGCGATGGCACGGACGCCGAGCGTCTTACGCGGCTCGGGCGGTTTCTGCGCGCAACTTCTTTAGACGAGCTGCCGCAGCTTCTGCACGTCCTTTCCGGCAAGATGGCCCTCGTCGGCCCGCGACCTCTCCCCGCGCGATACCTTCCGCGCTATTCGCCCGAGCAGGCACGCCGCCACGAAGTCCGTCCCGGCATCACCGGCTGGGCGCAGGTAAACGGCCGCAACGCCCTTTCGTGGGAAGAGAAATTCCGCCTCGACGTCTGGTATGTCGACAACCGCTCCCTTCTCCTCGACCTCAAGATCCTTTTCCTCACCGTCTTCAAGACGGCGAGCCGAGATGGCATCAACCATCCCGGCTCGGACACGATGGACGAATTCCTCGGCTGATCAACGCTTCGGCGGCTGGGGACGCGGAGGAATCGCGAAGCCAGGCAGCAACTTTTCAAAACAAAGCTCGCGCCATTCAACCGGCGGCTTCGGCGCAGGCTCGCCTTCGGCGTTCTCGCCCTCGAGCTTCTCCTCTTCCGCCTTCTCGCCCTCTGATGCAACGACTGGCGGCGGAAACGCCATGTCAAGCCGCACATCGTAGATGTCGTTCGTAGCCAACGCGCCCATGACAACATATCCCGAGGGGTCTTCCTCGCTCGCCGGCTCGCTTTCGAAGGCAACGCCAGTCGCTGCCGCGAGCGCAGCGGCCTTATCCTTCCAGAAGTCAACCTTGTTCGTCACAGACTCGGCATCGCAAGTGCCAACGCGAATATATGCCTTGCGACCATCCTCGCCATCGAATTCGCGAGCTCCTTCCCCAAGAAGAGAAAGGCCCTTCTCTGCGCGAATCTTCTCGACCGCAGCATGGTTTGCCGCGAGGACCTTGGCCTTCTCCACCTTCCACGCGGCAAGCGCCTTGCGGTACTTGTAGTCGGCAAGGCGCTCGGCCTGCGCCTCGAGGGGCTCCCACTGTCCGCAGCCGGGACGGCACTTGTCGTTTATGTCCAGCATGCACGACCAGGTTCCATCGGGCTTCTGTCCCACGATGCACATCACGCGCAGGCGCAGATACTCGGCGATCCAGCACTTGTCGAAGTCATGGAACTTCTTCGGCGAGAACTTGTCGCCGATGATCTTGCGCGTCTCGGCAAGCGCGGCGAGGGCACCGGCTTCGTCGGGATAGTAGGAGGAGAAATAGGTCTCGCTCGTCTCCCAGACGTTCTTGTCCTCGTTCCAATGCGAGATGAAGCCGTTCACGCCCTTGCGGCCAAAGTTCTCGGCTTCTTTCTTCCACATGGCGAACCACGGCTCGTCGGAATCCTTGACATAGCCCTCAGGCACCTTTTCGAAGGAATCGCTGGGCGTTATGACACCGGCGGCCGCGAGAAGAGCGGTCTCTTCGGGGCTCATCGGGTATTCCTCACACACGCTCAAGACGCGCGCCGGGACCCAGTTCGTGACAGCCGAACCAGTCGTAAAGAACATCTGGTCGTCATCCGAGAGATCAACCCCCTTGTAGCCAAACCTCTCAGCTTCCTTCTGGCATCCTGCGAAAAGCGCCGCCGCCGCGGCAACGATTATTAGTTTCTTCATTTGTTGTCTCCTTTCAAAGAACCTTCTTTAGACGCTCGACCGCCTCGAGGACGTTCTCGCGCGAGTTGAACGACGAAATCCTTATGTATCCCTCTCCGGCGCGACCGAAGCCAGCGCCAGGAGTCGTGACGACATTTGCCTTTTTTAGAAGCTTGTCGAAAAACTCCCAGCTGTCGCCCTTCACGTTGACCCAGAGATACGGCGAGTTGCCGCCACCGGTAACCTCGTAACCAAGAGCCAAAAGTGCCTCTTTCATAAGCCGACCGTTTTCAAGATAGAAGTCGATCGTCGCCTTTGTCTGCGCCTGGCCCTCTGGCGAGTAGATCGACTCCGCGCCGCGCTGGGTAATGTAGCTCGCACCGTTGAACTTCGTAGTCTGACGACGTGTCCACATCGGCCTCAGCTCTACGGGCGAGCCGTCTTTCGCATACGCGACAAGACCCTTCGGCACGACAGTGTAGCCGCAACGGACGCCAGTGAAGCCAGCAGTCTTCGAGTAGCTGCGGAACTCTATCGCACAGCTACGCGCGCCTTCGCACTCGTAGATGGAATGGGGAATCCCGGGAGTCCTTATAAACGCCTCGTAGGCGGCATCGAAGAGGATAAGCGACTTGTTCGAGTTCGCCCAGTCGACCCACTTCTGAAGCTGTTCCTTCGTGGCGACCGCGCCAGTCGGGTTGTTCGGATAGCAGAGATATACGATGTCCGCTCCCTCGGCAGATTCAGGGCCAGGCACAAAGCCGTTAGATGCGTCGCAAGTCAAGTAGACGAGCCCGGCGTAACGCCCGCCGTCGTTAGTGCCCGTACGGCCTGCCATCACGTTCGTGTCGACATAGACAGGATAGACTGGATCGCCGACCGCAATCTTGACATCGTGCCCGAAAAGCTCCTGTATGTTGCCGCAGTCGCACTTCGCGCCGTCGGAGACGAAAATCTCGTCGGCCGCAATGTCGATGCCGCGGTCCTGGAAGTCGACCTTCGCCGCCTTATCGCGGAGGAAAGCGTAGCCCTGCTCTGGACCGTAGCCGTGGAAGTCCTTGCGCGTCGCCTCGTCGTCAACGGCCTTGTGCATCGCCTTTACGACCGCGTCGCAAAGCGGCTCGGTGACATCGCCTATGCCGAGTCGAATTATCTTGGCGTCGGGGTTTGCCGCCTGGTGCGCGGCAACGCGGTGGGCTATTTCAGTAAAGAGGTAGCTCGCCTGTATCTTCGAGTAGTTTTCGTTTACGTGGAGCATATGGATAAAGTTAAGAGTGGGTGAGTTAAGAGTGGGTGAGTTGTGGGTTGAATGGTTGTCAATGTCGTCCGTGCTTCTTGATCTTCGGCAGGAAGCCGTCGATCGACGCGAGCGACACGATAAAGAGAGAAAGTATCGCAGGAGACCTGAGCACGCAGTCGCCGAAAGCATGGATCAGCGTTGCGACGGTAGCCATCACGATGCAGAACACTGGAGCTGGCACTACGAATATCTGCATTGGCTGCGGAGGCTGCTCCTTCGGCGGCGTGAACCGGTAGGCACTGATGAGATCCTTCCAAATCTTGCCTATGGGCCAAACAATCATCAGTATGATTGCAACGAGCAACCCGAAGCCGACTACGCCGTGCTCTGCAAGGAACTGGAGGTAGTCGTTGTGTACATTTGCACCGCCGACGATCTGCACCTGGCGCAGCTCCTTGTCAGTCATGTACTGGAGGCAGTAGTGCTTGTATCCCCAGCCCCCTACGCCGAAGAGCGGATGGCCTTTCCATATCTCCGTAGCGACGCGGACATGGTACTGGCCCTTGCCAGTTACGCGATCAAGAACCGCCGTCGTGTTGAGCGTGTCGACTTCCTTCTGGATATCTGATGGCATGAAGGTGACGGCGCAAAACGAAATAAGCGTCAGAACCACGGCGCTGAACACGGTCGCCTTCACTCGTTGCGCCTTCTTCATCTTTGAAAACAGGCACATGAAAGTATGCAGGAAGAAGATGACGGCAAGCCCCGTAACAAGCATTATCGAGGCCCTAGAAAGCGTGTCCAAGGCGCAGAAGAAGAAGATCGTCGTGGGAATCAGATAGTAATGCTTCTCCCAGAACGGTATCGTTTTCTTGGCGGCCTGGCCGTGGCGATGGTGGTGGTGAGAATGACTGGCCGAGCCAGGCGCATTTGCCGTTGCACTTCCTTCGACTTCGACTTTCTTTTCAACCGAACGCGCAAGGGCTGCGTTTATTTCCGACTCCTTTCGGCGCATATCGTCGAGATGCCAGCGCCACAGGCCGAAGGAAAGCGCAAATAGCGTGGTGAAGTAGTCGCCAGCCATGTTGGGGTAACCAAACGTAGAGAAGAAGTAGACATCTGGGAAGTTGTCGCCAAACCACAGCGGGGCCTTGGCATGAGACACTTGCTGTATAGCCCCGATTATGCCGAGCGCAAGTCCGTTCCAAACAACAAGGGAAAGCAGAGTGCGCTTGCCGTGCTTCAACAGCGAATGCTTCGTCGCAATCATGGCAACAAGCGAGGGAACGAACCAAATGACGACATTGAGATGCTCCATTCTATTAACGCAAAACGGGAAGAATGGTATCGTGGGACTCGGATCGGCTCCCGCCGCTATCGCCGGATAGTCGCAAATTGGGCAAAGACCAACATTCAGGAACGGCACCATGAGAATCCCTATGAGGACGAGAGACGTCCACACGAGCGGGTCTTTCTTCATCGCGGACCACACTCTCGCTCTCGCCTCGTAAGACGTCTCGCCGTCGTGCTGCTGGGGGAAGCATATCATGGCCTCTACAAGAATCGCCGTAAGCCACGGCATGACCGGCACGAGACACTCGGCACGCGTGCCGCCGAAAAGCCACCCAAACGCGGCCAACACCGCGAACACCGCGAGAACCACAACGTTATCGTAGAGATAGCGCATACTCAATCACCTTTCCTGCGGCGTCTTCCTCGGACACCTTGCAAACCTGCTTGCCCTTGACATAGAGAAGAAACTCACCATCGCCGCCGCAGAGCGCGACATCAGCGCCCTTCGCCTCTCCGGGACCGTTCACGGCGCAACCCATGACGGCGACACGTGGCAGCTTCACGCCGTCCTTCGCGAGCGTCTCAAGCGCGATTTCGACCTGTGAGGCGACATGCATCAGATCGACTTTTGTGCGACCGCATGTCGGGCACGACGTTATCGCGGGACCCGGTTCCCTTAAGCCAAGCGCGCGAAGAATCTCCATTCCGACCCTGACTTCCTTCTCTGGCTTCGCGGTGAGGGACACCCTTATCGTGTCGCCGATTCCTTCGGAAAGAAGGATCCCAAGCGCGACCGAGTTCCTGACCGCGCCTGGGATAAGCGTTCCCGCCTCGGTGACGCCGACATGAAGAGGACATTCCGTGCGTTCCGCGAGAAGCCGGTAGGTAGCAAGCGTCTCGAGGACGTTCGACGCCTTTGCGGAAATGACGACATCGCGGAAACCCTCGTCTTCAAGCAGTTTCAGGTGGCCAAGCGCCGAGCGCACAAGAGCCTCGGGGACGTCGATCTTACCAGCGTCAAGTTCTTCACGGAGCGGCTTTTCAAGAGAGCCGAGGTTTACGCCGATGCGGATCGGGACCTTTTTCTCCTTTGCCGCGCGGGCGACCGCCTGAACCCTGTCGCGCGAGCCGATGTTGCCTGGATTTAGGCGAAGCGCGTCAGTTCCCGCCTCAATTGCGGCGAGCGCGCAGCGGTAGTCGAAGTGGATGTCGGCGACAAGCGGAATCGGCGAGGACTTCTTAACCTCGCCAAGAACTTTCGCCGCCTCGACGTCGGGAACGGTCAGGCGAAAGACGTCGCAGCCAAGCGCCGCGCACGCGCGAACCTGCTCGACGATCGCCGCCGCATCATGCGGGTCTGCGTTCGCCATGGTCTGGACGCTCACCGGCGCTCCACCGCCGATGGCAAGCGAGCCGACCTTAATTGCTCGTGTTGTCCGTCTCATTCGTGACTGTCGTAACCGTATTCGTCTCTGCCGTCTCCTCGGTGGCGGGCTTATAAGTGTGAATGCGCCAGCTGCGCTGCGCGTCGCGGAAGATGAGTATCGCCATCGCGCCGAGAAGAAGGACCATGAACGTCATGGAGAGCGTGGAGACAATCTTCTCGGGAACGCGCCGCCGGAAAATAAGCGCAAGAAGCGCAAACATTATGAGCCCGCCGTCGAGGACCGGTATCGGCAGGAGATTCAGTACCGCAAGGTTGACGTTAAGGTATCGCAAGAATCCCACGCCGTCCCAGAAATCGCGCCGCACCGACTTGTAGATGCTCTCGGCGATCATCTGCGGACCACCAAGCGCATTCGCGGTGTTCTTGGCCTCCTTGGGCGTGACAAGCCCCTTAAGGACACGGAAGATCGAACCGGCGTCCCAGGCAAGCTGCTTGAGCGGGTTTCTGTGGGGCATCCACCCCGCGGCAACCTCTTCCTTGGCAATGTGGGCGGCGTCAATGAAATACATGCCTGTCACGGGATCCCGTTCGGGCGTCACCTTGACCGTCCGCTCCGCGCCGTCCTTGTCGCGCAACACGACATCCGTCTCGCGTCCGCCGACAATCTGGAACTCGACACGCATCTCAGTCCAAGTAGCTACAGGGCGGCCGTCGACGGAAAGCACGGTGTCGCCGGAGCGGATGCCCGCCTTCTCCGCAGGGCCACCTGGCTTCGCCTCTGTTATCGTGGCTGGGAGCTCACCAAAGCGAACCGACGGAATCGCGGAGAGAAGAAACGCGAGCACAACGGCAAGGACGATGTTCATGCCAGGACCGGCAACAGCAACGGCGATTTCCTTCCACGGAGAAATCGTCTTCTTCTCCGTTTCCGTCCCCCCCTCTATCGCTTTCGTGCCCTCGGGGTCGACATCGGGAATGGAGACATAACCGCCAAGCGGAATCCAGCTGATACGGTATTCGACGCCCTTCCAGGTCTTCTTCCAGATTGCGGGGCCAAACCCGATCGAGAAACGCTCGACCCTAAGCCCCAGCTTGAGTGCAACGATAAAATGCCCAAACTCGTGAATCGCAATTGCGAGCGAGAAGAAAACAACGCAAATCGCGATATAGCCAATTGTAATTAAAATCTCCATTTTCTTTCTTTTTCTACGTCCTTTTCCGCTTGTAGTGAATCACAGACTTGCCTGACAATTGCGACACCACTTACGTTGAGTTGAATATTATACCAAATACTGGCCCAAAAATGGGCAAGTATCGCATTACGCCCTGGGAAGGACTACTTTATTCGTCTTGCTGCAAAGTTGCGCGCAGTTCTCCCGTTGCGCCCTCGCCGACGGCAACGAGTTCGCCGCGGAAGGTCTTCATTCTGGGACCAGCAAGAGATTCGAGGCTTGTCGCATCGCCGTTGCACATTCCGCGCAGCCGCATCCCGCCAACGGCTTCAACGACAACCGTCCTGTCGTCGTCTGGCACGATGTTTCCGTCGGCGTCGACAAGCGCAAAGTGGAAATATGCCAATTCGCCGTAACGACTGACTGACACCGTTTTCAGCCCGACCGCCTTCCCTGTAGTCCGAATCGAGCATGTCGCCGCCTCGCGCCCGTCGCGGTCGTAGGCAACAGCGCAAACCTCGCCCGGCTCGTACACGACGTCGTTCCAGCGAAGCCGGAAGCGGTCAAGGCGAGACGATTTGTCGAACTTGCGGCGACCTTGGGAAATCCCATTGATGAACAGCTCCGCCTCTGGCCATGACGTATAGACGTATACCGGCGTGATCTCTCCCTCACGCCCTTTGAAATTCCAGTGCGAAGGACAGATGTGGAGCGTCGGCGACTCTTTGTTCCAATGAGCCCGGTAGAGCCAATAGCGATCCTTGGGAAGCCCGGCGAGGTCGAAAATCCCGAAGTAGCTTGACCGGCTTGGCCAATGTCCGTCGTATGGCGTCGGCTCGCCGAGATAGTCGAAGCCAGTCCATACGAATTCACCAAGCGTCCAGTCGTTGTCCTCCTGCATCGCCCAGTCGTCGTCCGGCAGATTCGACCAAAAGCAGCATTCGACATCGTACCCGCTGCACTGCCTGTCGGGATGGATTGCGTTTTTCGCCTCAACGACCGGAAACTTGTACGTGCCGCGGCTCGACACGGTCGAGGCGGTTTCTATACCGAGCACCACGCGATTACTCGCCGAGGCATCGCGTATTGCGCTATAGAACGGCAGACGATACGTAACGGCGGGTACGTCCATTTCCGCCATGATTCCGTTCTCTATCGCTTGCGGCATCGAGGACATCCCGGCCGTGACGGGGCGCGACCGGTCTGCGTCAAGCGCATGCACATGGTCCTGCATCGCCCGGTACATCGCCGCCCCTGCCTTGACGTGCTGCTCTGGAACCTCGTTGCCGACCGACCACATGACGACGCACGGATGGTTGCGTCCGAGGCGAACGAGCTGCTCAAGATCCTTTTTCCACCAATCGTCGTAGAAAAGGTTGTATCCGTTCGCGCACTTCGGCATCCGCCAGCTGTCGAACGTCTCGGCCACCACCATTATCCCCATCTCGTCGCAGACTTCGAGAACGCCGCGCGCTGGCGTGTTGTGCGACGTGCGTATCGCATCGCATCCCATCTCCTTTAGAAGTGTGACTTGGCGACGAAAGGCGTCCTTGGAGAATGCCGCGCCAATCGGTCCCAAGTCGTGATGAAGGCAGACGCCCTTGAATTTGCGGCGCACTCCGTTCAGTCGGAAACCGTCGCTGTCGCACGAGACCGTGCGGAATCCAAAGGAATCGCGCCTCGAGCCGACTATCTTGCCGCTCACCGCGACCGAAGTTTCCAAGGTGTAGAGATACGGCGACTCCGGGCTCCATGTCCGTGCGCCTTTCACCTTGAGGGGAGACGCCCCTTCCGCAACGCAACGGCCGTCCGCGTCAAGGACGCGGAAACGGACGTCAACTGGCGCATTGTCTGGATTCCGCAGCTCTACAGACGCGGACACGGTTTCGAGATCTGGCGTCAAGATCGTCAGTCCGTCCGACACAATGCCGACGCGCCCGCCCCATCTCAAGCATACAGGACGGTATATGCCGGCACCGGGATACCAGCGCGAACTCTGCGGAAGGTTCTTCACCTTGACCGTAACGACGCCGGAACGCGGAAGCTCGACCTTGAACGGAGAATATCCGTATTTCCAGCCGCCGATTCGTTCGCCGTCTAAAAACACCTCCGGCATCGACATGACGCCGTCGAACTCGAGCTCTGCCCATTCCGCATCTTCGGGAATGTCGACACGGCGGCGGTACTCACCTTCGCCGATCCACGGCAACGCGCCCGTGCGCCCCGTCTTTTCCGTCGCGTTCGTCTCTCCGTTCTCGACAATCGCGACGACCTGAACGTCAAAAGCCCGGTCGAACGGCCCTGCTATCGACCAGTCGTGCGGCACGGACACGGAACGCCAGGAGTCTCCATCGCGGCGAAACTCCCAGTCGGAAAGCTCCGTCACTCCGAAAGCAGGCGGCGTGGCGGCAACGAGCTTTGAGGAAAGTGGCGGCACGACGATGCCATCCACCGTGGTGGCAGAACTGCCGTAGTTTACGACAATGCTCTCGCCGTTGGAGTAGGTCGTGCGGAACACGCCATCCGCAATCTTCTCGTGGCGATCCATGAAGCAGAACTGGAGATGGCTGCGTCCGGCAAATTCGTCAAAGCCCTCCTTCATCCATGCGACGCCCTGGCGCATCTTTTCGTCCGTCGTCGCCTCGAGATCCCACAACCCCATGCTCGGCGAAGCGCCCGTTACAAATATGCTGTGCCAGTAGAATGTCGGGCGACCGCCGAACTCCGCGAGCTTCAGCGCATACCGCCTGTCTGGATTAGCCGGACAGTTGATCATCGTGCGGAACGGAGTCGACACGATGATTCCGTGATAAACGAGCTGCCACAGCGGTATGTAGCCATCGACCATGGCGTTCCCCGGCTGATCGAACGGCTTAACCCATTGCACCGTAAGCGCCGATTCGCAAGTCCTGGAGCAAAAGTCATACGCGCCTTCCGACGCCGCGCCGCCGAAAGTCCTGCCGATCTCGCGCATGATGTTGTTCTCCCACACGGTACGCTGTCCGTTGTCGAGTCGATGGCGAGCGTCTGGGCACGGAAAAAGCGGCCGCGACGTCGTGACGTCGACGTAAAACAGCCCCTTGAAACCAAGCGTCTTCATTTCTGCGCACTGCTTCGGGCAGAACCGCTCGTATGCGCGCTGGGGGCACATCGTATAGAGGCGTCCTCCGCTCCACGACGTCTCGCCGCGCTTGAGCGACCCGTCGGGATTCTTTTCCACGACATATTCAGAATCCCACGTATCGGCGATCATGTAGCAGTCGCGGAACGAGGAATGGCCGACGATCTGATAGCCGCTTGCCTGTGCATGGCGGATGCATTCCTTCAGCTTCTCCTCTCCGCCAAGCGACGGTTCGACCGGAAAAATTTGGGGATACGAGCCGTCGTGTCCGCCACGGTTCCACCCGACGAGACAGAACTCCGCGCCGCCAACGCCCTGTCTCCGGCTTTCGTCGACGATTTCCTTTACGCGGTCAAATGTGACGACGGGCTTCACCGGCGGCTCATTGCGCGTCACCTGTTCCATTACCGGGCTCGGCGCGGGTTTCCAGGCCTGGCGTATCCGCACCTCGATGTTCGTAACGGCGTAAGAAAGCTCCGGATTCCCCTTCGCCTTCTCGGCAAGCGGAACAGCCGCTCCGCGTTCAAGTTGATACTTCCTGTAGCATCTTGCGATTCCGGAATAGTCCGCGTCGTCCCCCGTCAGAAAATGGTAGTCGATTCTGACGTCTTCGTAGAACTCAATGTCCTTTTCGGAAAGAAAAACCGCACTCTGTGCATACACGCCGTCCTTCGCGCGGACCTCGACGGCGAGAGAATGCGGCATTCCTGTCACGATGGCGCAATACGTCATACGCGGCGTCTTCATCCCGAACATCGGCATAAAGACATGCCAGTCCTGGTATGCGCGGCCGTTGTCGAGGCGATACGTGCCGAACGTGTTGTCCGGCATGACCCAATAGCCGTCCTCACCCTTCTTTGCCGTTGCGAAATCCGGCGTGACCGTCAGGCGCTTTGCCTTCATTGAATGAAGTTGCTCGCGACTTACAACAAGCCGCATGCCGCCGTCGAAAGGCAAAAGCTCCCGAGTCTCAGAGACCACCGAGCCGTCCGGCATCGTCCAGTCAAGCGCCGCTACAGCGGCGAGCAAAGCAATCGTGTTCACGGCTATCTTCCTGTTTTGAACGGCGCTCCCGGACCGCCGCGCAGGATCTCGACCTTCGCCGCGTGTTCCTTGACGGGCATGCCGATGAACCACGACAGTATCACGTCGCCGTATTCGACCTGCTCGTACCAGTCGGTGAAGCCGAGGAAATTCTCGGAGAAGGCAACCTTGCCCTTGCCGTAGACGTTCTCCTGGCAGACGAGGATCGCGAAGTTCCTGTCCTTGGTGATGGTGACTGGGGCGAATTGCTTATCCTTGTCCCACTCGCAGTAAACGAGACGCGGCTGGGAGCGTCCGCTGTGCTTCGTCCCGATTTTCGAGATGTACAGTGGGTGGTTCGTCGGCGCCGTGCAGTCGCCCAAGCTGTCCACGGGACATTTCTTCGCCGTGACGGTCGGGTCGAAGACGCCCGCGTCCGCGAGGAACTTCCGCGCCGCTGGGCCCGTTCCAACCTTGTCGAAGAGAATCGCGCCGCCGCGCTCCAATAGCGCCTTTAATTCGCCCGCGCAGTCCGCAAAGAGCTCGTCGCTCTCGTTCGCCTGCGCCCGGATGTGGACGTAGTCGCTTCTCGCAATCGCCTTGCGGCAGAAAGCCGGATCGTACGGATGCGCCGCAGGATGCTTTTCCTGCCAACCGGCAAGATCATCCGTCTTAAGCTCTTTCATGAGCTTCTCCTCGGACTTGCAGACGTAGGTGATATCGAACGCGGCGCTCTGCGAGCGGCGAACCTCGACCGGATTCCCGCCTGGAGCGTCGGCGAACTCAAACGCGCGGGCGGGGCGGAACCCGGCATCCTCGCTCTTAGCAACGGGCTTGCCGGCCGGGAACGTCGCAACCGCGCTCGCGCCGGTCCATTCGCCCTCGTTCGCCTCGGGGATCGCCGTGAACTCGTCGCCACCGATCAGGTAGTGCCCGGTGTCGTGTGGCCCCGCCTCGATCTCGAACGTGCCGTCGACGATTGACGTGCGAATGCCGCGCTTAACGTCGAGGACGTAGGCGTTCTCCGGCAGTGGAACAAGAAGCTTCACGGTTCCCTTGTCCCGTGCCGACGTACTCGTGTTGTAGACGCCGAGGTAATATCCGTCGGCCGATTTCTGCAACATCGAATCGAGGGATTTCTCGCCGGTCACTTCATAAGGCACCTTCCCTCCGACTGCCTCGACCGTCTTCTTGAGTTCCGCCGTCTCCGTCGGCCAACCAAGCTTGTCCGTGATTGGCTTCTCGAACCAGACGATTTTGCCTTTCCCGAGCTCGCGCACTTCACGGTCCTTGAGAGCGAGAGCGGCAAGTTTTTTATTCTTCGTCGTCAACCCCTCCACGATTGCGCCGCCGCCCGCTTCGACGAACGCGAGCAGCTCCGTGGCGAGGGCGTCGGAAAAGACCTCGTCCTCCGGGATAAAGACGACATTGTAGCGTCCGAGCGACTTGCGGTTGAAGAAGTGGTCGATCACGATGTCGAAGTTGTAGTTGCGGATGTTTCCAAAGGCCTTGCCGCGCCCGTCCTGCTGCGCGTTCCAGGGCATGGGCGAGCCGGTCTTGCCGGTCAGGATGTCGTTCCTGAAAGCGGCAGAGTCGCGCAGCACGGCGAGGTTCTTGACTGGCCCCATCCTTGCGACCTTCTCGCCGAGACGCGTGTATCCGGCGAAGCGGTGGAAGTCCGCGACGATCTCGCTAAGCTCTCGGTCGAAGTTCTCGTAAGTTAGGTTCTCGTGCGAAAAGCCGTTCACGCCGCATACGAACGGCAGCTCGATCTCGCTGATGCGCCGGTCGCAGTCGGGATGGAAGAAGAAGTAGTGATGGTGGACGGTGCGTCCGTCCTCATTGTCGAACAAGGCGCGCATGCGCTTGGCGACATGCTTGACGTGGCTCATCGAGCCGTGCGGGAGGATTTCGACCATGCACGTGTCGAAGTATCCCGCCTGCTCTGTCATCAGCATCTCGCGGGCGAGCTCTCCGTTCTCGGAGTTCCACATCACGACAGGAAGGTCCGGATACTCTTTCTTCGCGTGGCGGTAAAACTCCTTGACGAACGCCGTGATTTTGTCCCGGTAGTCGAAGAAGTCCTGCCTGTTTTCCTTCCACAGCCAGTATTTGCCGCGCTTGGCGATGTCCGGCGGGAGGCGCGGGCCTTCACCCTGCGCACCGGCGTTGTACACCCCATCTACGCCGACCTTCGGATAGAGGGTCTGCAGCTCGCTGTCCAGCGCCCAGGCCTCGGCGTCGTAGCAGTCTTTCTCGTTGCAGAAGCCGCCCCAGATGTTCACCGCGAGCCCGCATGCGTGCGCGGCGTCCGTCATCTCCTTGAACTTCGCGCCGGTGAACTTCCCTTCGCCCCACTCCGGGAACTTCCAGCCCGGATTCGTCTTGGTTGTCATCGCGGCCACGCGGTCGTAGAGTTTCTTGTCGAGCGGAAGGTCGGTCCAGTTCCAGCCGCCGAAGCGGGCGACGGTCGCGCCGTAGGAGCGTAGATGCAGCGCCATGTTGCGCGCCCAGTCCGTTCCGTCGAGCGGCTCCCCGGTCTTCCATCCCGGGCCCGCGCCCTTGCCGAGGTTGAAGTCCGCGCAGTAGTCGTGGTCGAGCCGCGCGATCTTGACGGGATACTCACGGTAGCTCTGCGCCGCGCCGATGGCGACGGCGGGCTTTGAATGCAGCCGCCGCCATTCCTCGCGGATGGCCTCAGGCCCGCGCTGAGTGGCGACAAGCGCCCCAGATCCCATCAAGGCGTCGCGGACGCCTTTTGGCGGCACGTGGAGGAAGCACATGTTGAACGGCTCGCCGCCGGCCTGCCCGTGCCCCCACTCGTCCAGCCCCAAGAGCGAATCGCGGTCGAAGACGTTCCCGACCGTGTCCTTCGAGTGCCGGTCGCGAATCGCGCACCACCCTTCCGAAAGCCACTGGGTAAGCTTCCAGAACGGATTGGGAATGGAGTCAGTCACACCATCCAAGGCGGCCCGGACGGACTTCATCTCGCCCGTTGCGCTCGGATAGACGAGATCATCGTATGCGACACCGCCGCCGCACGCCCACGAGAGGTGGATGTAGCACGTGCGATCCCCTTCGCCCTTGATTCGGTAGGCGTAGTCGAGACGCGGCTCGCCGGCGTAGAGCGTGAAATCGAGATCGGCGCTCTTGCCCACGAAGCGGATCGTCTTCTTGAGCGCATTGTCCGCCACGACCTCGGCGCTCGACCACTTCTCCTCGCCGCGGTTGAAGTGCATCGAAAAGCCGCTCCACGCGTAGCCCGTCGCACGCTCAAGGAGCTGGTTCGGCGCGTCGGAGGCGATGAGACGAAACTTCTTGATGAAGCCCGGCGTCCGGTGGCGGTTGTCGAAGACGACTTCGAGAATGCCGTTCGAGAGGCGCACTTCGTCCTCGTCCGTCTCGAGGCGCAGGTCCGAGCGGATGCGCGGCGCTTCCGCCGCGGGATTGCCCCAGTAAAGGAGAAAGGGGCGGTTCTCGAGGATGCGGAGAGGCGTCTCGAATGTAAGCGCAATCTTCGTCCCCTCCCGCGCCTCGCAGACGACGGGAACTTCCGTCTCCCACGGAGTTACAAGCCGCACTTCCTTCGGATTCACCTTCTCGCCCGGATCGACGACGACATCAATGACCGCGCGCTTGTCCGCCGTGTCGGACGTGGAAGACACGAGGAGTGGGGCGCGTCGCGTCCACGCCTTGTTCCACCACGGTCGCGTCGACATCGACGAAAGATATAGCCGGTTCGTCGGCGACGAAACCGGAATTTCGATGTATGGCCGTGCGTTAGCCGCACTCGCCGCAAGTGCAATTGCGACGCCAGAAAAAAGAAGTGTCCTCATTGTCATCGTGTGAATTCCTTGTAGAACTGTTGCGCTGTAGTATACACAAAATCGGCATAATACAGCAATCCCCTACAACTGTAGGGGGGCAGGGGGATCAGCTCTAAGCTCCAAGCTCCAAGCTCCAAGCTCCAAGCTCTAAGCTCTAAGCTCTAAGCTCCCCCTGGCCTTTCACCGGTTATTTGCGGGGACCAACCTCGCGGAAGTCGATGGGGCGGAAGCCAAGCGCGAAAGCGGGGGAGCCGTCCTTCAGACGGAAGTCGTTCTTCGCGGGATCGACGAAAAGCGGGTCTGCGTAGAGAGAGTGGACATCCTTCTTGAAGCGCTCGCGCCAACCGGCGAAATCCGTCTCGCCCTTGTATGTCGGCCAGCCGCCGTTCTCGAAATATTTGTAGTCCGCGCCGAATGTCACATCCGCTTCTGCCTTGCCGGGATTGAAGTAGAGGTTGTAGTCGAGAAGACACCCTTGCGTGCGTCTATGCATCTTCCTCGCCCCATTGCCGAACCATTGGAACTCGTAGGGGCGCGTGTCCGCCCAGGCGCCGGTCATCAGGCGCCCCTCCCGCCACCAGACGATGTTGTTGTAGAAGGCGAGCGACACCGCCTTCTCTCTGATTGCCAGCGCAAGCTGCCCGTTTTTCCCGCCGGCGAAGACGTTGTTCCGTATAACGATGTCACGTCCGTAATGCAGGTTGTAGCAGGCGTATTTCGTGTCGTACACGAGATTGTTCTCGATGGTGATGCCGCTGGACCCCTCGTCGTTGTAGATGCCCTGGCCGCCGTAAACCCGCGCATCCACGCCGTGGATGACGTTGTTGGCGATGAGCGTTCCTGGCTGCGAACCCAGCGTATAGACCGCGCCCATGTCCGAAAGGACGCCGCGCCCGATGTCGTGGATGTGGTTGAAGGCGACCGTGTTGCCGCCGAGCCCAGTGAAATGGTAGCCCCAGGACCAGCCGAGCGATACGCCGGTATAGTAGCCGCCGCATATCTCGTCGTGGACGACCGCCGTCTTCTCGGCGTAGCGCGAAAGGACGCCTACTCCCGCCGCAAAATAGCGTCCGTAGTCGGAGATGGTGCAGTCGGAGATTTCCGTGTCGCTTACTATCGTCTTTGGATCTGGCAAGTCCTCGGTGTGGAACGTCTCGCCGGTGAGCGTGGCGTACGCCCAGCCGCACCCTCCGCCGGAAATTTGGACGCCGCCCGCACCCAGATGCTCGAGCGAACATCTGCGTATGCGCGTGCCGCGCGATCCGTCTTCCACCGCAAAGGCGTATGCGTCGGTCCGCGTCGCCGTGCAACGTTCGAAGGCGCAGCCCTCCGAGCGCACGAGCTCGATCGCCGCGCCAGTCGAATACGCGGCCTGATGGTCGTTGCGGTCGTCCTCGGACAACTCGAAGCGCGAATCGGCGAAGACGATATTTTCGAACCGGACGTTCTTAGCGCCATCGATGCGGACGAGCGTCTCGAGAAACGGAACCTCAACCACGGCTTTTCTCATATCCTCGCCCTCGCAAGGGCGGTAGTAGAGCCGCTTTTCGGAATAGGCGAGGACCCACTCGCCGGGTTGGTTGCAGACGTCGAGCGAATTCTCTATCCGCCAAAGCGCCTTGCATGGCGAAAGGCGAACGCTCTTCGAAAGTCGCAGCCACGCCTTGCCGTCGTTATCGACTTCAAAAGCCGACGGAACCGCATGCGAATCGTTCCAGAAGTGATAGAAGACGACATCGGCATCTGCAAGTTTCCATTCGGGATGGGCATCCGCCCGCTCGACCGCGACGCGGTGCTTGTCCGACGAATACTCCCAGTCCATCCAGCCGACTCCGGCGTATTCCGTGGCGCGGCGGTCTGGCGCCGTGAAATACCCTTCGTCCGGCGCCTTCGCCCTTTCGCGGCATACGCCGTTCACGACGATGTGATGAAAGCCGTCGCGGCGGCTCGAAACCCACGGAACGGTCGCGCTCCAAAGTCCGTTCCCCTCGTCGCGCCAGCTCGTCACTATCCTTGCGCCGGACAGAACGGTTTTCCCACCCGTCGCGCCGCGGATCGTGCAGTCGGAATGCCTTGCGTCGATGACAAGCGTTTTGTCGAGCCGGTATTCACCGGCCTTTAGTGTAACCGTCTTCTCATTCCCGATCCGCGCGAGCAACGCATCGGTCGTGCCGGCCGGCAAATCGAACGCCCATGCAAAAACAGCAACGGCGCAAAACGTTTTGATGTTCATCGCAGATGTCCTCATTTGTTTCAACCTCCAACCTCCAAGCTCCCCTTACCCTTTCAACCTATATGCCCGCGCCCGCATCAGCCAACAGTCACGTCGACGGAGCTGGGGAATGCGGGATTGATGCGGAACTCGCGGCGGACGGT
>Ga0310695_10001385_pt1 | contig 57741 bp, 58 predicted proteins | sample RumenRJG_04DNA_FD_203882 | JGI IMG/M metagenome (GOLD analysis project Ga0310695, IMG submission 203882) | Bovine rumen microbial communities from Lethbridge, Alberta, Canada - RJG_04 (v2) (version 2) | ecosystem: Host-associated > Mammals > Digestive system > Stomach > Rumen | place: Canada...
ACAGATGTATGCTGCGCGGCTGTCTGTTATACTGTCCCTGATGTTTTATGGCGTCGCTGACGTCCTTGGCAAGCGCTGTTTTTGGGAAGTCTGCGTTGTCAGGCAGAAGCATGTCAAGGTTCTGCGCAGCGTCAAACTCCGCCTTCACCGATTCAAACACCAATTTCAAAATATGACGCGGTTTAGTGAAACGGCAGCTTGTCTTTTACAGCGCTTTCGGTGACGCACACGTCAATCTAATTCCGTAATAAAAATGTTATTAAGACAACAAAATGTCATTTCGACCAAGTGAAGCGCAGCGAAACGCGCGGAGAAATCCCCTTCGGCGGCGTACCGTGTTTCCTGTCAGGGGGATTTCTCGACTATTTGCTATCGCAAATTCGCCTGCGGCGACCGCTCGAAATGACCGCTTAGACGGTTGTTACAAAAGAATTAACAAATTAGATTGACGTGCGGTGACGCAAATGCGATATGGACAAATGCACAAGGGTGTGGTATAATCAAGGCAGTGGGCTGTTGGCAACCGTGAACAGCCGCATAGTAAAGCATGCGAAAGGAGACGCCTATGTCAGCCGAAAACGAATACAGAGAAGCACTGCGAATGGGACAAAGAGAAGCATCGGCAGCGCCTGCCAAAAACGAAAGCGCCACCATGCCGGTGCTTGACGGTATTATTCCGACCGAAAAGTCGTCGTCGGGCATTCATCTCGGGATCGAGCAGATCCCGATGAATCTGATCGTCGGCACCAAAACCGAGGGAAGGGTCAACGCCTTTTCGCCCGGCTTTATGCCGCTGCTGCCCGAGGACACTGAGTTTGCAGCAAAGTGGAAGTCGCTCTACGAATCACACATCAATGAAGGCATCCGCGACCCGATCAAGGTCTATGAATACATGCACCGCTACTATGTGGCGGAGGGCAACAAGCGCGTCAGCGTGCTCAAATACTGTGGCGCCTACAGCATTGCGGCGGACGTGACCCGCATCATGCCCGAACAGGATGACAGCGACGAGGTCAAGCTCTACATGGAATATGTGGACTTTAACCGCCGCAGCAAGATCAACTTTATCGAATTTTCCAAAAAGGGCAGCTACCGCGAGCTGCTGCAGGCGATGGACAAGTCCTCCGACGAGCCGTGGAGCGAGGACGACCGGCTCACCCTTTCGAGCGTCTATTACCGCTTTGAAAAGGCATACTACAAAAACCGCGGCGAAAAGCTGAAAACGACCGTCGCCGACGCGCTGCTCCGATATATCAAGGTGTACGGCTATGCGCAGATCGTCGATGAGACCAGCGAGGACATTAAGGCAAACCTCAAAAAGATGTGGGAGGACGTCGCCCTGAACGAGCAGGATGAGGAGATCGAGCTGAAAACCGTGCCCGTGGAAGAAAAGGAAGTCAAGCCGTCTGTGCTGTCCATGATCTTGCCAAAGGCAAAGCCTTCCAAGCTAAGGGCAGCGTTTGTGTATGACGCCCTGCCCGAAAAGTCCGGCTGGGTGTATGACCACGAGGCAGGCAGACAGTATGCGCAGACGGTTTTGGGCGAGCTGGTCGAAACAAAGTCGTATATCTGCGACGGCGAGAACAATGACGGCGAAAACAACTATCCCGAGGTGTTGGAGCAGGCGATCGCCGACGGCTGCACGCTGCTGTTCACCACCTCGCCGCGTATGCTGCAGGCGTCGCTGCGCACCGCGGTGGAGCATCCCGAGATCATCGTGATGAACTGCTCGCTCAACACCTCTCACCGCTATCTGCGCACCTATTACACGCGCATGTATGAGGTGAAGTTTATTCTCGGACTGCTTGCCGGATCGCTGACAAAGAGCGACCACGTCGGCTATGTCTGCGATTATCCCATCTACGGACAGATCGCCGGCATCAACGCCTTTGCCCTCGGCGCGCAGATGGCAAATCCCGGCTGCAAGGTCTCCTTGGAATGGTCGGCGGTCAAGGGCGCCAAGGAAGCGGCGCTCGCGCTCAACCGAAAAAATATCCAGCTGATCTCTTCTCAGGACACCGCGCGGTTCACACTGGACGACCGCGCCAGCTTTGGACTGTCGCACATTGACGGCGACAAAACCGAGCTGCTTGCCGTACCGGTTTGGAAGTGGGGCGTCTATTATGAAAAGCTCCTGCGCGCCGTGCTCGACAAAACCATCAAGAGCGAATACAACAACACCACGCGTGCGCTCAACTACTACTGGGGCATGTCGGCAGGCGTTGTCGATATTGAGTACGCACCGGCATTGCCGCTTGCGTCCCGACGGTTTGCCGACTTTTTCCGCGGCAGCATTATCAACGATACCGGCACGCCGTTTTTGACGCCGTTCTATACACAGAGCGGTGAGATCATCGGCAAGGGTCAGACGGAGCTGACGCTGGAAGAGATCATCAATATGGATTATCTGGTCGATAACGTGGAGGGCAGCATTCCGCTCTATGAGGAGCTGACCGATATGGGCAAATCGACGGTCAAAACCGTAGGCGTCCGTCAGGCAAAGCAGGAAGCGGAGTTGGAAGCCGCCGACGTCCGTCAGGAAAAGCAGGAAGCGGAGACGGAAGGTGCAGATGACCGTGAGGAAAAGCCGGAAGCTGAGGTCGAATCATGAGGGTTTTGGCGGTTTCCGATATTCCCTCCGACCGCTTCTACAAATTCTACCAACCCGGACGGCTCGACGAATTCGATTTGATCCTCTCTTGCGGCGATCTGAGTCCCGAATACATTGAGTTTTTGGTGACGCTGGCGCACTGTCCGCTGGTCTATGTCCACGGCAACCACGACGACACGTTCAGCCGTGAGCCGGAGGGCTGTATCTGCGCCGACAACCGGCTGATCAATGTGAACGGTCTGCGCATTTTGGGTTTGGGCGGCGCCTACCGCTACCGCAAGGGAAAATATATGTACACCGAAAAGCAGATGAAGTCGCGCGTCAAATACTTTTCTTCCCAGCTCCGAAGAAGCCGCGGCTTTGACATCCTGCTGACGCACGCGCCTGCCTACGGTCTGAACGACCTGCAGGACCTGCCGCACCGGGGCTTTGAATGCTTCCACACCCTGCTAAACAAGTATGAACCGTCGTACTTTATCCACGGACACATCCACCGCAACTACGGCTACCGCATTCCGCAAAAAATCCAAAAGGGAAAAACAACGGTCATCAACGCGTTTGACTATTGTATTTTTGATATAGACACAGACTGAGGATCGTATTTTATGAAAAGGATTGAGGGATGATTGATGTTAAAGTTAAGACCATACAAAAGCTGTGATGCACAAGCCATCGCAAAATGGGTACAGGACAAAGACGTATTCACGATCTGGGGCGGAGAACGGTTCGGAGATTACCCCGTCACGGCAGAGATCATTGATAAAAAATATCAGAAGGATAACGGTGACTGCGCAGAGCCGGATAATTTTTATCCGTGGACTGCCTTTGATGAAAACGGGATCGTCGGACACTTTATCATGAGATATATCAACGGCGACCCCAAGGTGATCCGGTTCGGTTGGGTGGTCGTGGACAGCTCTGCCAGAGGCAAGGGTTACGGATCAAAAATGCTCCGTTTGGGGGTGAAGGTTGCCTTTGAGATACTCGGCGCAGAAAAGATAACGATCGGTGTTTTTGAGAACAACACGCCTGCGCACACATGCTATAAGAAGGTCGGCTTTGTTGACGTGGGCGTCACAGAGGACGAGCCTTGGAATATCATTGAAATGGAGATCAACAAAACGCCTGCACAGCGTTTTGAATGATCGACCTTGAAAGTTTGTTCTGTGGCGCAGAAATAAAATTCTAATCAAGAATAATAACAGCCGTCAAGCGGGACGCACCCTGCTTGGCGGCTGTTTGTTTTTTTATTACAATTTGCAGTAGTCTTCCGCGTCAACCGGCTCCAGCCATTCGGTGGAGGTTTCTGCTCCGTCCACCTCTATCGCAAGGTGCGAGAACCATGAATCGGGCGCCGCGCCGTGCCAGTGCTTGACCTCCGCGGGAATGTTGACGACCGTTCCGGGCGTCAGCGCAACAGGCTCTTTCCCCCACTCCTGATAATAGCCGCGTCCGCCGACGCAAATCAGCATTTGACCGCCGCCTCTTTTGGCGTGGTGGATATGCCAGTTGTTGCGGCAGCCCGGCTCAAAGGTCACATTGAAGATCGGCACCTGCCCGGTCGAGACCGGAGCAAGATAGCTTTGACCGACAAAAAATGCGCCGTAGGGATTCGGCTCGCCGATCGGGAAAAAGATCTCATTTTGAAAGCGTTCCTTTTCGCTGACAGCTTGCGCTTCTTCCTTCCAGACCTCTTTTGCCAAACGGAATACCGCCCAGCCCTTTGGCCAGCCGACATACATGGTCGCGTGCGTGATGACGGCGGCGATCTCTTCTTTGGTGACGCCGTGCGCCTTCGCGTTTTGCAGGTGGTAGCCCAGCGAGGCATCGGTGATCCCCGACGCCATCAGCGAAACCACCGTGATGATGCATTTGGTTTTGACGCTGATCGCACTCTCATTCCATACCTCACCGAACAATACGTCATCGTTCAGGTGCGCAAACATCGGCGCAAATTCGCCGAGCTGTTCCCTTCCTGCTGTTTGTATGATTTTTTCCGACATTGGTTATCCCTCCCTGATCGTTTGATCGCCTGTAGACCAGACGTGCTTTTGCTTTGCGTTTTCGCGCTTGTTTTGTGCCATCACACCGGCGAGCGGATGCGGAACATACGGCTCTTCGAGACAGGCGATCTCATCTCCTGTCAAAACACAATCCACCGCCTTTGCCGCCCCCTCTATGTGGTGCAGCTTGGTGGCGCCGACAACGGGTGAATCAACCTTTGTGAGCAGCCATGCCAGCGCGATCTCGGTCATGCTGACGCCGCGTTTTTCCGCAAGTGCGGCAACGCGGTCGATGATGACGCCGTCCTGCTGTGCCGTCGCATCATATTTGAATTTTGCGTAGCTGTCCTCCGCCGCGCGCTTGGTGGCGCCTTCTCCCGGCTTGCGCGACAGCCTGCCGCTTGCCAGAGCGCTGTAGGGCGTCAGCGCGATGTTTTCCTCCTCACAGTAGGGCACCATCTCGCGCTCCTCCTCACGGAAAATGAGATTGTAATGCCCCTGAACGGAGATGAATTTTGCAAAGCCTTCTTTTTCGGCAAGCGCGTTCGCCTTGGCAAGCTGCCATGCAAAGCAGTTGGAAATGCCGATATAGCGCGCTTTTCCGGCTTTGACAACGCGGTTCAAGCCGTCCATTATTTCTTCGAGCGGCGTGTTCCAGTCCCACATATGATAGATATACAGATCCACATAGTCCATGCCGAGATTGGACAGACTGGTGTTGATCATATTCTCGATATGCTGCTGACCCGAAATACCGTTCTCGATCTCCTCCGCCGTGCGCGGCAAAAACTTGGTCGCCACAACGACCTCCTCACGCTTGGCAAAGTCGCGCAGCGTCCTGCCGACATACTGCTCGCTGCTGCCGCTCTGGTAGGCGATGGCGGTATCATAGAAATTCACGCCGAGCGCCAAGCCGCGTTTGATGATCTCTCTGGTGTGTGCTTCGTCGATCGTCCAGCTGTGCTGCCCTCTTTGGGGGTCGCCAAAGCCCATACATCCCATGCAAATACGGGACACGTTCAAGTCCGAGCTGCCGAGCTTGGTATATTTCATCTTTCCGCCTCCTCGTTGGTTTATAATTGCTGATTCTATTATATAATGATTTTAGTCTTTCAGCAATCCAAAATTTGCCTGCCATTTTTTTGTGCGGTCTGCCGATTTACCCGGGTTTTACTATACAAAAGCAACAAAAGTAAAGGCAAAAGATTGAATTGCATTCGCTTTTCAGGTGTGATAAAATAAAAATAGATACAAAGTACCAATCAAGGAGGACTATTTAATGAAAAAAAGTATCAAAAGCTGTCAGTGTACTGCTGTCATTCATCATGGCGATTTCGTGCTTTAGTGCTTCTGCCATTTCCGCTTCGGCGGCGACTGTCGATTCCGAATCCACCGGCGTTGACACTCTGCAGCAGAGACTTGACAAAGGACACCAGATCGTTAAGTTTAGGTTCCCTGACACTGTTTGGGGCGCCCGTTCTGCTTTAAGGTGGACCTCAAGAACGCACAAGCTGAACGTTTACTGCAGCTACTACACGATCTACGGCAACGAAAACGAAGTTAAGACAAGAGCATGGCATGATCGCTCAACTTCTTTGCTTGCCGATACCGGGGCTAATGATGATGTGTTCTACTTCGATATCACTGAGAGCGGACAGGGTGAGCTGGAGGAAGGCGCGGAGTACGGCATCCTGTTTTCATTCGGCACATACCAGACCTGCGATATGTATTTCAACTACAGCTGTCTGAACGATACCTATGTTGTAAACGAGCCTGAAGAAACACGCATAAAAATCGTCAACCTCGATCAGAAGGACTACCTCGGTCACTCACTCAACGGCATTGGCGCTCCGCTCAAAAAGGTTTCAGGCTATTGCACGTATCTCGACGGTATTGACGCGGTCAACACGCCCAAGTCTTTGGAGATGGCGAATGCGCTGCAAACTTTCCTGCCTAACAACCGTACCATATATTACTTCATCTGGGACAGGATCGCGCCCGTTCTCGAGCAGTTCGGCACCACCAATAAGGACGTATATTTCACCTATGTTGAGAGGTTCGGCGAAAAGCTCGCAGAGGCTACTCCCTATGAGCACGTTGACGGCGTTAAAGATCTCAAGGATGACGGCACTCTGAAGGACGAATTCAGATATGCCTATATCGAAAGATATGACGAAGAAAAAGGGCAGAATGTTATAGACAAGTACCCGACCCTCGACCTCGTAAGAGAGAGATTGAACCTCACTGAGGAAGAACTCGTTACAGAACCTCCCGCCACCGAAGAACCCACCACCGAGGCTCCCACTGAGGAACCCGCTACCGAGCCCGTAGAAGAGAAGACCATGATCGTAGCAGGCTCAGAGGCTGAGATATTCGGTACCGTCTGGGACGGCAACAACGAAGACAACCTGATGACTGCTAACCCGGACGGCACCTTCACTAAGACCTACACCGTAGAAAAGGCTTACAGCTCAGTACAGCTCAAGGGTGTGCTCAACGGTGCAGACTGGTACGGCGACAAGACCGGCAGCAACGTGACCTTCAGTCTCACCGGCGCAGGCGATTTCACCGTAACCGCAACTCCCGCCGACGACGGTTATGTTGTAAGCGTATCAGGCAGCATTGTACGATTCGTCTTTAATTACCATTCCGTTTATGTGGTGGGCAACGGCTATGACAACTGGCTCAACGGCGCGAACTGGGATCCCGGTTATTTTGAAAATGAGATGTCTCAGGTTTGTGATGATGTTTGGGAAATCGTGTTCCCTGAAGTACCCGAGACCATTTTGTGTGAGTTTATGTTTTTGATCGATGGTGATTGGGCTCACTACTTTGGCGGCGTGTTCGAGGAAAGCGGTAAAGCAACTGCGGCTGTTTACAACGGCTATGATAGAATTACCTTTGGTACAGGCGGTGTGTCTGCCGTTAAGCTGCAGCTCGACCTCAGAAACTTCGATTATCTTACTAAAACCGGCGCTGCGTTCACCGTAACCATCAGCTGTTACCATAGAATGGTACAAACGATCACCGGATACCCTGCGACTTGTACGAAAACAGGCTTGACTGACGGCGAGCAATGCGCTCAATGTCATGAAATTCTCAAAGCGCAGGAGGTTATTCCCGCCAACGGACACACTGCTGTCGTTGACAAAGCCGTTGCGCCGAGTTGCGGACATACAGGCTTGACCGAGGGAAGTCATTGCTCCGTGTGCGGAGAAATTATTGTTGCACAGCAGGAAGTTCCTGCACTGGATCACTTTTATGAAACGGTTCCCGCTGTGCCCTCCACCTATATGAAAGAGGGCTCCACCGCCGGCACGCGCTGCAAGGTCTGCGGTGAATGGCTGATCGAACCGGAACCGGTTGCGAAAAAGCCCATTGACTTCTTGATCGGAGACATAAACAATGACGGCAGAATCAGCATTGAGGACGCGACCATGCTGCAGCGTTTCCTTGCAGAATTCTTCACGCTCGACCTCAACGACGAAAAAACCTTCCTGCAAGCTGACGCAAACAGCGACGGCAGGGTTACCGTCGGCGACGTAACAGCGATTCAGCGCTTGATTGCAGAGGTTTAATTTATAAAAAATCAACTCCTGCAAACCGTCTTGTAACATGAACGGGTTAGGGCGTGTGAGCCAAAAACTCACACGCCCTGAAATTATTGATGATGATTATCCTAAAACAATGTTGTCGAATTCAACGAGATACATTGTAACTGCTCAACAACCACCCCATCAACCACAACGCAAGCCCTCGGCAAAACGCCGAGGGCTTGTTTAAGCATGATCCTTATTCTTCAGTTAATAGTGTCGGTTTGGTTCTCTCTGCAATGGGATCTTAGATTTCCTCAAGCAAGATTATTTTGTTTAGTCAAAAAAGCAAAAATATTTTACCAAATGATTCCCATTAAGAAGCTTGAAACGCTAAACCCAAAAACGGCAGAACAAGACCCAACAGGATCAGCACGACGCCAACAACGAGTAGGATATTGAAGAGCTTATTGGAGCGGTAATGGTGCTCCAGCGCCACCTTTGGGTTTTTCGGATCATACCAGATAGGACAGCTGTCTCCGACGTTGTGTACATGCGGATTAACAGCCGTCGATTTCAGCTGATACTCGATCCCGTCAACAAAGTAGGCATACACACGCATACCGTGAAGGCTTCCGTCGGAATTGTACCGTCCTCGTATCTCCCGCAAGGTTCCCTGCGTCTGAGCAGAACAGCGATTGTTCTTTCTCTTTCCGATCGGCGCAACGATAACGAGAATCACGCCTACGCCAAAGATAAACAGCGCAAAGCCTGCTATTGCCATAAAAATCCCTCCGTATTATTGTTTCTTCTGCGCTTTTGGCGCATGATGGATGAGGTGGTCGAGAACAATTGGTGATAGCTTAATGATATTGCCTTTACAAAAGGATGCTTTCGCATAGCTAAACATCACTGCCTTTCGGGGCTTTCGATTATTTTGCTGACGCAAAATTTTGCTTCGCAAACCGCTTGAGATGACAGTTAAGGAAACGTTTTCGATAATTCAATCCTAAATCCCGATCCCTAATACCCAACTAACTTTCAAATCGCTTCCACAAGGAGGCGCTGTATATGCGTCACGTCGCGGATGTTCAGTTGGTTGTCGAGATTCGCGTCGGCGCAGGCGAGCTGCTCGGTGCTGAGTTGCTCGAACCCGGCCAAGTACCGCTGCAGAAGCGTCGCGTCTTGGATATCGATCGTGCCGCTGAGATCGACGTCGCCGTAAAGCCTCTGATCTATCGCCGTGATGCAGCTGTGGAACCAGCCGTCGCCGTCGTAGTGCGGGCGGAAGCGCAGCGTGTATTTGCTGCTGCGTTCTATTTCGCCGTTCGCGCCGTAGCGATTCGCATTCGCGGGATAATACGCGGTCGCAATCTTGTCGCTGCCTGCCGCGACTATGAGGAAGCTGTCCTCCGTCGTCAGGCTGACGTTGCTTAGGACATATTCCTCCGCGTCTGTGACGTTCGTGCTGCGGGTCAGCTTGTACGCGTCGCTTACCTGCCAGTCGTTCATCGTGCCGACGACGTAATAGTCCGCAGGAGCAGGCTTTTGGTTGGTGTACAGTATCGTCGCGACGTCGGAGGGAACGGAAAAGCTGCCGTATCCCGCGACGGAGCGGACACCCGTTTCGACAAAGCTATCCTTGTCGCTGCCGGGGATATCGAGCTTGTACTCGCTGCGGCAGAGCTCAGGTGCGTCGCCGCCCGTGTTCCCGATGATATCGGTCTGCACGGATACCCATTCGCCCTCGCCGCTGTCGTAGCGCTGCCAGTCGAACGATACCCTGTCGCTGCCGGAAAGGTTCCTCTGCGCTTCGATGGTGAAGGTCGCGGTCTCCTTGTTATTGTCCTTCGTCATGTAGTAGTTCTGCGGCTGGGTGACTATCGCGAGGTCGCCCTCGGTGTAATCGAGAACGCTTCCCACGCTCGCCTTAGCGCTGAGCGTGCCCTCGGTCACTATCCGTGCGCCGCCGGTGTTGTCGTCAACATAAGCCGGAGCGATGTAGAAGTTGATCTTCTCGTCCTCGGGGTAGCTGCCGGGCTCGAGGTGGACGGTGTAGGCGGTGTAGTCGCCCGCGGGGGCGATGACGCTGTGCCTGTTCACAAGATGGACGAGGCTCAAATTGCTGCCTTTGTCGGACATGTAAATATTGTAGCCGTCAGCCTTGCGGTATTCGTTGCGGTTTTTGCTGTTCCAGACGAGCGTGATATCCGCCGAGCCGTCAGCGTTCCTGCGCACCGACTTGACCGTGAAGTCCTCGGGAGGCTCGGGCGGGAGAACGTCGGGATAGCCGTCAACATAGTAGCTGCTCACGAACACGTCGTCGCCGAAATCCATCTCCGTGCTTTCGCGGTTATCGTTCACCGAGCCCTGGTCGGAGGTGTAATCGTCCAGTCTGTAGCACAATGAGTGTGCGGTGTAGGAATACATCTGGCTGCTCTTGGGGTCGTAGTGAATGATCCGGCTGTCAAAGTAGTCGTCGTAAACCTTGACCGAGAACGGCTCGAACGCTTGCCGCCCGGGAACATCCGAGATGATCGAGATGTCGATATTGATCTGGTCGGAGTTGCCGTTGACCGGGTCGGACGAGATGATAACGATCTGATCAACGTCCGCGCCGGTGAAGAACCGTCCCGAAACGCAGTTGTTGATGACCTTCTGGTCGTCGTCGCAGACGTGGTCCTTCAGGTTGAAAAGGTACACGTTCTTGAACGAGACCGCGTCGGGGAAGTTCTGCTTGTCGCAGTAGGGCTGCGTGTCGGTGATGTAATTGATATCCGACTGATCGGTGTAGACGGGCGCACCCGAGATCAGCGAGTTCTCGCAGTCAAACACGATGCCTTGTATGCAGAGCTGGTCTTTGAGTCCGAGGGTGTCGTAAAGGTAGTGCCCCGCGCATATCGGGATGGGCTCGATCGCGTTGTAGAACGACAGGTTCCTTTGTCCGTCGATCTCCTTCGGCTTGTCCCACAGCATTTGATAGCACAGGTTGCCGCTCTCGTCCTTTGCGTAGGTGATGATGTTGATATAGTTCGTGCCCTTGACAAGGTCGCCGTAGCGGCGGTTATCATCCTGATTTTCGTTAGGCTTTTTCAGGTTCTCTTCCTTGTAGCCCGCGACCACGATCTCCTTGAAGCCGTCGCCGTTGAGGTCTGCGTCAACGGTGTTGACGTAGTTCATGCGCCTGTCCTTGTCGTCGGGCTCATCCCCGAACGGCAGGTATTCGTGCAGGAACATGCTCTGGAATTTGTCGTTCTCGTACTTGAATATCTTGGTGATGGAATTGAGATACAGGTCGTCGTCCCTGTATTCGGTCGGCACCGAGACCGAGACCACAAGGTCGTCGTAGGTCTTGTACTACTTCGCGCCCGCGCTCTTAGTAACCTCGCCCAGACGGGTGGAGGTGGTGGAAAGCGCCACGGTGGGCAGGTGCCAGGTGTGCCACGGGTCGTTCATTCTTCCGTAGTCGGGGGTGAAATCCTTAAGATTTATCCTGCCGAGATCGATATAATCCCACGCGTCGTTGTTTTGCGTGAAGCTGTAGACCGCGGCGTGCGCTTCCGCGCCGTCAGCCTTAGCCGGACAGTAGAACGCCAGAGCCTCCTTGCTGTCGCCGTTGTAGTCGCCGACCGCGAGCGGCAGGTAGCCCCTGCTCGAGTCGTAGGGGATGTGACCGTAGACGTAGTTGTCGTTATGCATCCAGCGGTTTGATTCCATGACGAGCTGCCAAACCCACGCGTCGGGCTCGCCGTCGCCGTTGTTGTCCTTGCCGACCCTGTCGTACAGCCGTATGCGGACGTATGAGCCCCTGTGAGCTAAAGCCGAGCGCATCGTAGAGCCCGCTGTCGCAGGAAAGTGTTATCATGTTTTCCTCATACACGCTCGCGTCGGTCATCAAACTGCCGAGCGCGGCGATGTCGGGGTTGCTCACCTCGCTCGATTTGCCCGTGTGCGTGACGAGCAGCGAGGTGTTCACCTGATCGAGCGAATACTGCCCCACAGACGAGCTGCCCGTAGATTCCATGGTGGATGTGATCTGTACGCCCGTGCCCGATACGTCCGCGCCCGTGATCTCCGCTCCCGAGGCGGATACACCCGCCGCAAAGCACGGCAGCCGCATGACCGCGGATAAGACCACAGCGGTTATTTTTTTGCCTGACCGTAGCATTTTACTACCTCCTTTTGTTTTTTTCAACATAATTATACTAAAACCCACATCGTTTATCAAGCCTTTGTAAATAATTCATTGAAGGTCCTATAACCTATGCCGACAACGGTTTGGCAATAGATATCATTTCGTCTTTCAGTAAAGCAAGCTGACCTCTGAACGAAGTCCCCTGTTTTGCGTCAGTTGTTACAAGAAGCTTGGTGTTGCGGTTTTTAGGTAAGGTTACGACATGCCCCAAGCTTTCTATGCAAACATCCTTCACTTTATAGAAACTGAAACGGCAGCCACTTCAAACACCATTTCAAGCGCCGCGTTATACAGCGTATAGACCGCATGCTCCGCGCCCTGCTCCTGCACCATCTCCTTTACGTCGATCGTCCGCTGCGCGTCCGCGCCGAACCCGTCAAACGCAATATCGCCGTCAGCGGTAAACATCACTTCCTCGTCCTCAAAATCATCAAAGATCGTGTCGTCCTTGGAATACCGTCCGTTCGGGTCAATGTTGGAACTGCTTTTTTGAGCGTTATCGCTGGTTATTGCATTTGAACTGCCGCTGTTTCCTCCGGGAACTTCGCTTTGAGTTTGTCCAGAAACTCCTGCTCTGTCGGTTTTTCGCTGGTTATCGAGTAAATGGTGTTTATAGTTCCCTCTGTTGGACGGAGTAACTCGATTAAATCTGCGAGTCGCTCGATTGTATCTTTTGAATACTGCTTGGCTACCCAATGGTATATCTCGCAGTATTTTTCGATTTGCGTCATAGTGTACTCCTTTATTTTCTAAATCTGCAACTGAATCTAACAATTTGTATTCGGGATTATGTATATTATAGTCGAACCCGGATATTTTGTAAACTGCTTTTATTGAAGGAGTAATTTTATCACCATACCAACAAATCAAGGTGTAATTTGGAATGTAAGCAAAACAAAATCCCCACCGGAGATTTTGTCAAATCTTACGATGGGGTTTTCTTGCCTATTTGAATTCAGCATGATTTATAAAAAACCACTAATGAATAATTAAGTTAAAATTCAAATGGCGACTGATACTTTTTTATGTTTGGTATTCTTGGTATATTTTGAAATTTGCGTAAAAACCTATAATAATTTACACCAATTTATAACAACGTTCTGCAAGAACTGCGTAAATCGAAAAATAGAAAAAGTGCGATAAAACCTGAATAAATCGAGGTTTTATCGCACTGCTTAACCAAAGATGATATTATTTTACCATAAATGCGAAGTGATTTCATTTTTGGCTTGTACTCTAAACAATTCAGCCTGCGCAAAAAACATTTAAGCAATTTGTAAGCAAAAAATTGTTTTGTCAAAAGGCTGTATCGAAAAGCGGTGCGCAACTCTGATATTATACGCAAAACTCAAACAGATAAACTTATTTTACGCATTTTTCTCAATCCAGGAAATTGACCGTTTTTTGAATCTCTTTCTCAACTACTTCGCCTACCAGGTGTGTATAATACAATGTTGTTTCATAGCTTGCGTGTCCCATAATCCTCTGAACAAAAACGGGATCCAGTTTCTTTTTAAAACAATTAGTCGCAAAAGTGTGTCTGAAAACATGCGGATGAATGCTTCTGATTTGCCGCGGTACTCTCTTCTCGCTAAAGGCAGTCTGCGTTTCATAGATAATCATATCTTTTTCTACCTTTTTTATGTCATGCGAAAGATTATACCTGGTAATGGGCGTGCCTTTGGAGGTTGTGAAAACCAAGTTACCGTATTCCTCAATCGGTTGCCAGTTCGCTCCGGCGCTCTGTTTGAGTTCATGCTGAATCTTAGCCCAACTTTTCAATGCTTCTTCTACTCCGTGAAAAAACGGGATGATTCTGTATCCGGTCAATGTCTTTGGTGCCTTGACAACTTGATACTTTACCTTATTCACATAGTAAATTTTCATTGATTTGGAAATACTGATTTCCTTTTTATAAAAATCAATATCCTCCCAAGTTAAAGCTGATAATTCTCCGATTCTTATACCGGTTAAAAGCATGAAGATATATAAATCATGATAGATATCATTTTCGGTTAACTTCAAGAATAAATCTTGTTCCCATTTATCCAAAACACGTTTTTCTTTTGGCGCTATATCAGCCTGTTGAATATAAATATCCTTACAGGGATTGACTTGGATCATGCGGTTCATGAGCGCCGCTTCAAAGCAATCCCTGAGAACCGACAATGCCTCTCGAATGCTTCGATATCCGTATTCTTCCTCTATAAGCTGATTAGTAGCAGTTTGAACATTGATTGATGAAACAAGTTCAACCTTCTTTCGACCCAAAATCCTTATGTAGGTGTTTTTAATCTTTCTCAAATATATCTGGGTAGACTCTCCGCCTTTTAGCTTTGGCTCCTTATATGCTTTGAACCATTCATCAAACCATTCGTTCAATGTAGTATTTGACCAATTGTTTGTTTCGTTTCTTATCACCTTGGCTTTTTCTGTTTCAAAATCCTTTCGAATCTGAGTAAGGCTCATATTATACAAATGAATCTTAGTTCCGTGGATAATAGCCCTTGCCTCGTATCGACCGTCTTTTCTCTGGCTTATACCTTTGCCTAAGGATTTACCATGTAAATCTTTGCCCAAATCATTTCACTCCTTAGCGTGTAAAATGATTAGTACATAATCATTTTACCATATTACTTTGATGATTTCAACATACATTTATCTGATACTTAATGCAATCGGCAATGTATTTGTCAAACAAATCCTTGTCTGCGTATAATCTGTTGCCCATGCGAACCGTAAAGGGGCTGTCGGCTCTTCTCAGCAAACACCTTACAGTCGTATCACCCCAACCGGTGTATTCCTTTAATTCCTTAACATTAAGTAATTTTTTATTGACTAAATCCATATATTGTTACTCCTTTCGCCTGGATTTGATATACTATATTATAACATAGCTTTATGAGCATTTATTGCTGACTTTGTTGCTCAAATAACTCCTAAAACTAAGCCCTCTCCCCTCTCGCCTTGCGGCGTTTGTCGGATACAGAATAGCCGTGAGCGGATTCCTCCGCGTAGGTTCTGACCGAATAGCCGCCCGCGAGATAATCGTAGTCAATGATAAAGTAGTGGGTGTTATCGACGCCGATCGTGACGGAGCCGTCGGTGTTATAAAAGGAACAAAAAGAGTTCCTTATATATAGTATAACGGATTCTTTCATTTTTTCGGGCGAGACGTCCGCGCTGAACAGTCCGCGCTCAATCATTCTGTGTCTGGCATGAGTTGTGACGGACAGCTTGGCGGTTATCCGCTGAACGTCGTTACTTGATAGCGGATAGCCGTTGGAAAAGCGCGAGGATATCGGCATTTCGTAGGACGCCTGTCCCTCACTCAATGCCTGCAACAACTGCTTGAGAATTGTCATCGCTTCGTTGGGAAGATAAACGCCCAAGACGTTTTTGACGCCGTCCTCATACACCACCAGACGCGGCAATCCCTGCTGCGAGGTGTCGATGGAGAATTTTGACCTTTCATTCACTCCGATAATGTTTAACTTGTTTTGCGTGTAGATATACATAGCTTCATTCGTCACTCCCTTCAATTTCTGCATTGTCTCTGCTTTTGATCCAATGCAGCGCAAAATCATCCAATCCTTTTCCGTCGGACAAATCCCATTCAAAGGTTGAACAGTAAATATCACTCTCATAAATCAGCCGCCTCAGCTTCTCCTTTGCCTTCGCCACATTCTCATTGATGCGGAAATCCGCGTCAAACGCGATCAGAATCTGCCGGTAGTCCTGCCGGATATACGGGAGCAGCTTTTCAAACTCGCGGATATTATTCACGCCCGGCAGCGCAAGAAGGCTATACCCGAACACCTTGTTGGGTATGATCGCTTTAAACGCGCCTTCCGTAACGATCAGCGTATCGGGCTTTCGACTTCCCTTCATATAGAAAGGGATCGCCGCAGTAGCCGCGCCGCCCGGTAAGCCGTTGGAAGAAAACCAGAGGTATTTCGTCTTGCCAAACGGACGATCGAGCCGAATTTGGATACCCTCGATATAGCCGAAATAGTTATATACGGGGATCATGTAGCCGGTCATCTTCGGATTGAGGTTGATCGTCCACTCACCGCCATCGAGATAAAAGCCGCCGACATTCTCCAAGCTGATGTTTTCAGCCTGTAATTCCCGGCACAAGGCTTTGTAGCCGAACAGCGGAACGGATTTGAAGCCGAACCGCTCCACGTCCTCGTCCGACAATCCTCGTTCATACAGATGGCTTTTATGTATCCGAGCAAGAAACAGCTTATTCAAAAATGCCCGATAGACAGTATCCAACCGCTTCATGCGCTCAAAGTCAACCTGAGGCTGCGGTTCCTCAACCTGTTTGGCAGTCTGTTTTGAAAAGCGATAATATGAATTCTCCGTTATTCCCAGTTCCTTCTTGATTGCACGAACGATCTCAGCCTTGCTTCCTTGAAAACCGCGCAGCACTGAATACAGCTTGAGCATGGAGCCGCCCTCACCGCAGGCAGGACAATGGTATAGCCCTTTGCCGTAGTGCAGGTTCATCTTCTTTCTGCCGCAGAACGGGCATGAGATGTATTCGGAAGGTTGGTTTTCCCTGCGGACAGTCAGATTGCACAAGCGCGCGACGTCGCCGATGGTAAACGGAAAACTTGACATTTTCGTCCTCCGCATTACTTGTCGAGCAGATAGGTAGCCTTCATATCCGCGATGTGGAGCAGCATGGCGTTGGGGTACTGACGGTAAGCTGCGGATAGGTTATAGCCCTTTGCCGCGTCGTCAAAGCCGCCCATGTGCCAGCGGATCGCGAGCGATTCCTCCACGTTCAGCCGCATAAAGCGCTGAATCAGCCATACGGAGGCTTCACCGTGACCGTAGGGGAATTTATTTTCTTCAACAGAATAATACGGTACCTTCTCCCACTGACCCGTCGCTTCATTTTTGACGTTGCGGGTATTCCGAACATACAGATTGACCTTGCAGACGTCGTGGAGCAAAGCGCAGATCGCGACCGTTTCCTCGGTATCGGTATCAAGACACTTGATGCCCGAAAACTCAGACGCGCGGTTCAATATCTCCTGATAATAGAAATGAAAGACGTTGAGCGAGTGTTCGCACAAGCCGCCCTCATACGCTCCGTGATATTTTGTGGAAGCGGGCGCGGTGAAAAAGTCGGTACTTTCCAGCCATTGCAGCAGCTCCTTCGCGCCTTTCCGGTGGATATACTTGTTATAAATCTTTATAAATTCATCTTTTGACATTATTAAAACTCCTTATCTCTTCCCTGCGAAAGCAGCTTTGCTCTCGCAGGGATTACTATTTTATTTGTTTACGATCAGACACGCGGCGACGAGAATGTTGTTGCTGCGGTAATTATCCGCGAACCACCTCAGCTTGCTGCTGAAGCCTTGGTTATCCTTGGTGGTTTCGTACACCTCGCCGACGGTCTTGCCCTTGTATTTGCCGTTTTCGAACACGACTCTGCGTGCTGTCGCGGCGTCCATTACTTTTAATATCTCATCTACAGGCGTTGTTTTGTCGTAGGAAGGCGCCAACGGCGGATTTACGCTGTCGTCTCCGTCGTCGATCATCTGCTCAATATCGGCGATCGCCTGCTGTTGCGGCAACGGATTGGACGGCGTGCCGTTTACGGGAGACTTTTCAAGCTCCTCCGGCACCACAAAGCCCAAATCGATCAGGCATCGATCAACGGCGGAATTGATAGCCGCTTCCGTATAATATGTAAACGGCTTCTCTCCCTCAAAGCTGACTGCCTGACGCTGCGACCAGTTTTCCGCCAGCACGCCTCCGTTCTCGTCCAAAACCTGCACATAAGCAAGCGCCGACGGAACAGACGCGCTCTCCGCGTTTGTCTGCTGACAGCTGACCTTGACATCCGTATGTATGACCGCTTTCGGCATACTGCTTCTAAACCAGAGCTTGCGGACGCGCTTGTCGAGCACTCTGCGATCCTCCTTCACCTCTCCCGTGTATTCATCGACTAAACAGGCGAGAAAATCGTCTGTTTTGATCGTCTGATTGGTATATATACTGACAAACTGCATTTTCAATCTCCTCTGCTTGATATTTTATTGATACTTGCGATAATTCTTCTGCCAAGCTGCGTGTTGCGTTTGGCGATGACGTTCGTCCGGATCGCCTGTGCCAGCGCGCGTTTGTGACCGACAAGAACTACCTTTTTCTTTGCTCTGGTGATGCCGGTGTAAATCAGGTTGCGCTTGAGCATGATGGAAAACGCCGTGATGATCGGGATAATGATTTGATTGTACTCACTTCCCTGCGCCTTATGGATGCTGATGGCGTAAGCCAAATCCAAATCTGCGAGCTGGGTAGAGTCGATCGTGATGTCGCTGCCGTTGAAGCTGATGATGATTTCATCCTCCGCGGTATCAATGCGCTTGATATAGCCGACGTCGCCGTTGAAAATCCCGATGTCCCTGTTGTTCTTCGTCTGGATCACCTTGTCGCCCAAGCGGAAAATCCTGTCACCGCGCTTGATTTCGGGTTTGCCGTAGGACGGCGGATTGAGACGCTGCTGAATCTCCTTGTTCAGCTCGGTCGCGCCTGCGATAACGCCCTTCTTTCGGAACGGACAAAGCACCTGAACCTCGTCCAAGCCCTCCGATTTGACGGCTGACATAAACTGCTCGATGACGATATCACGCGCTTCACTCTGGATTTTCTTACCGCGCTCCTTATCGCTCGCGGGAAAATCCTCAGTGGCGTGAACGTCAAAGAACCGGAAGTCGTCGTCATAGGTCAGCTTCGTCACGCCCTGCTGAATCAATCCCGCGTTGGTAACAATCGAATTTGTCCCCGCCTGACGGTAAATCACGTCGAGACGCACCGTCGGGATCCTCTGACAATTTAGAAACTCAAACAGGACGTTTCCCGCGCCGACAGACGGCAGTTGTTCGGGATCGCCGATCAAAATCAGCTTGGCGTCATCCGGAACAGCGTTCAGCAGCAGCCAACAAATGTGACTGTCAACCATCGACGCTTCGTCTACGACGACGATCTTGGAATCGAGCGGTTCAAACGTCCGCATATCATCTCCGCCGATTTTCAAAGCGGAATGAATGGTTGACGCGGTATAATCGCCGCCGACGCTCTCCGCCATCCGCTGCGCCGCGCGTCCCGTGGGAGCAAGCAGGGTTACATCGGAGGATTTGAGCTTGCCGAATTGCAGGCACACGGAAAGAACGACCTTGAGAACCGTCGTTTTACCGACGCCCGGTCCGCCTGTGATGATACAGGTGTTTTCCTTAACGCCCAGCGCAACGGCTTCTTTCTGTTTTTCAGCCAGCTGAATATTCATATCCTGTTCCTTTTCACGGATCGCTTTCGCGATTTCATCATCAGAAATCGTTTGCTGACGGTTTTGTGTTAACCGCTTGGCAATTATATCCGCGATATCGACCTCCTGTTCATACTCGAAGGGCAGATATACAAACCCGTTATCTCCCTTCAATTCATAACCGAGCGCCATCGTTTTGAAATGCTCAATTACCAGTGTCATCGGCACCTTTGCGTCCGGCACATACTGTCTCAGACATAACGCATTATTGGTATTGATAAACTCGTTTACCGCTTTAACGATATGTGCGCACTTGTAATCCACGTCATTCAAGAGCAGATACGCATAGCAAATACACTCGAGCTGCCGATAGCAAAGATGTCCTTCCGTTGCCGCCGCCTGCAAGACATATCTGATTGCACCGCAGATACGCATGGGGTCTGTCAGCGAAAAGGTCGTCTTGCGCGCGATCTGATCGACGATCAGAAAGCCGAAGCCCTCGATTTCACAAAGTCGGAACGGCTCGTTAAGCAAAACATTCATTGCCTCTCCCCCAAACGCCTTGGCGATTTTGGCGCATTTGTTCGCGGTCACGCCCAGCGGCGCGAGATACGACACGATTTCCTGTATAGAACGGGAATCCTTGTAGCTGTCGATGATTTTCTGTAAGCGCTGTCTGCCGATGCCCTTGACGGTCAAGAGCTGTTCGGGGCTGTTTTCAAATACCTCAAGCGTTTGAAGCCCGAACTGACCGACGATTTTCTTCGCCATCGACTCCTTGATGCCGTACACGGTCGCGGACAGATAAGCGATAATACCGTCCTTTGTCGGCGGAATGATCTCCTTGAATTCATTCACGACCAGCGCGTAGCCGTATTTCGATTTCTCCCATGAGCCTTTCACGAGCAGATTCACGATCTTATTGACAGGGAAATAACCCTTGATCGTCAGCGTTTCCAGCGAACCGAGCAGCGGCTTGGGGATCATATCCTCCTGCGTCGCCTCCAGCACAGCCGCCTTGCAGATGTGAAAGCCTGTGTCGGGGCTGTCGTACAGCACTCTTTCTACCTGAACCTTCATCACACCGCCCCCTTAATGCTTTTTGACCTTCAACGTCGGACTCGTGACGGATTTCTCCACCACCGCGTCGTAGGCATCGGGATAGGCGTTCTGCAATACGGCGTATTTCTTCTTCGGGATACCGATGCGTTCTCCGCTTGCGTAAGCCACCTCATAGCTGCTGCCGTCATAGAAAAACTGTCCTCTGTCAGCGCCGTTCAACGCCTCGACAAAGGGAACGCTGAGCTTTTTGATCTGTGCGTCAAGCTCCTTGCCGCGCTTCGACAGCGCGCTTTTGCGTTCGCTCAGCTCCGTCATCTGACGGTAGCAATCGGCAAGCCGTTCCTCATGCGGCATCATGACCGGCGTTGCGGCATGGAAGCCCTGCGTATACTTATTCAGCGTCGCCAGCGCGTTTGCGCCTTTCTCATTTTCAAGAGAAGGCGGGATATGCTTTTCCACATGGTTCTTCCAGAACTTCTCCGCTTCCTCTAAGATGTACTCCTCCAGCACCTCGTCGCGTTCGTATGTGCGCATAAAGAGATTGGAACCGACAGCGTCAGAACATTCGGCTCTCAACCGTTCGGGAAGCAAAAACTCTCCGCCGAGCGCTGAAAGAACCATCGGAACAAACGGCTTTGCGGCAGAATCACTGACAGCGTTAAGCTGATCTCTGACGTCGCCCAGCACATTCGCAGGCAGCTTGCCGAACACGCGCTTCATCTGATAGAGGATACCGGCGACCCAGCGCAGACTCTCGGACAGCTTCAAACAGGCGATTTGGCAGATATCCATATTCAGAATGCTCATGTAGGCGGACAACTGAATCTTATAGTGGATAGGTATGCTGTTATCCTCCCATCCGCCGTTAAATTCAGAGGTCGTCTTGCACTCCAGAAAGCCAAGCGGCGCCTGTTCGCCGTGTCTGCGGTAAAAGCGGTCGATATTGCCGCGCAGATACGGATGACGCGGATGCTCAAACATCGCCTTCACCTCGTAGACCTCATAGCCGCTTCGGTAGGCAAAAAGATTAGCTACCATATTTTCCAGAAAATGACCCGAATCAAAGATGATACGGGTTTTATCGCTCATCGGCTCCACGGCTTTCTTGCCGATCTTTTCGTTATAGACCGAAAGACGCGTGCCCTCAAACGGCGACATTCCCAAAACGACCGCCATATCGGAGCCGCCAAGCGCTTTTCTTCTCTCGTTCTCCCATTCCTCCTCGGTCATATCGGCGGTAGCGCAATACAGCTTCGGGAAATAATTCTTATCAATAGCCATACCGCACCTCCTACGCTGTTTTTGCAAGCGACTTGGAAGCCGCTCCCCATGCCACAACGCCGGGGATATCAAAGGCGATCCAACGTTGACGCGGATAGGTAATGACGCGCGACAGCGCTTCCTCATAGTTCAACAGCGCTGACGCCGAAACCTTGCCCTTCATTGCAACAAGCACCTCCGCCAGCGACGTGTAAATATCCAGCGCGTTTGTCAGCGTGTTATCGTAACGCTCGCAAATCTCCGCCGCGTACCGCTGCGGAATGTGTAAATCCGTAAAAATCTTGATCATCGCGTTCTTCTTGTGTCTGATGGGAATATCCGCAAGACCTGCCAGCGAACGGCACGATGCTTCAAAGGACGAAAATACGCCCTTCATTTTCTCCTGAACGGTTTCGATCGTCACCTTGCCCATATGCTTGACGGAAATACTGCCGCCCAGCGGAAGCGAAAGGCTTCCGATGAGCAGGAAGGTGTTAAAGCGCACCGCCGCCTCTGCGACGTCTGAGCTGATCGCCCTCATACGCACAGCGCAATCCCTCTTTCCGTGGAAATGCTTTTGCAGAAGCTTCCGGTAAACCGAGAGTAAATCGTTGTCTCTGATTTCATACACTGCCTGCGTCTGCTCCCAGCTCCATTCCGCCGTCAGGAATTCCGCATTGTCAAAATCCTGCAAATAGTCCTCCACCAAATCGAACACATCCACCTGACTGATCGGCGTGTACGCCTTCGAGTGAAGCGCGGACAGCTTGCCGTCCTGCACCAGAGCCAGCATTTGCCGTTTGGCGTTGTCTTTGAGTGAAAGATAGCGGTTCAGGTGCTTCGCGAAGTATTCCTTGTCGGACAAAAACAGCTTTTTGATGCCGTCTCCCGAAATCTCGCAGCGGTTGAGGATCGACGTCAGCGCGGTATATCGCAGAGGAACCTGTGTGCTGCTTTCATCAAAGCTGACAGTCACGCAGGAAAACTCGTCTCCGCCCATCGCTTCAAAGGTGTTCGCTCCGGAGTCGCCGTCAAAGGAAGTCTCCTCCGAACGCACGATCGTCCATTCCGATGCGTCGTTGACCGCTTCAAGATGATTCGCAAGCTCCGCGTAACCGCTGAAGCTCTTTGTTTCGGGTCTGCTGATTTCGATTAAGCTTTTTCTCATACAAAACTCTCCTTGTATCTATATGTCTGCTTATTTCGGCGTCGCCGCCGAATGTTTTCTCATTTTGAGAAATCCTGCTATGTAAAACACCCTCAGTGAAAAATCACTAAGGGCATAAAAAATAGCCTATGCTTTTTTCGAAATAAAAAAACGCACAAAGATACAATTATCCTTGTGCGAACTATTCCGAGCATAGGCTCCTGTTAAATTGTCGTCCGGACGCACTTCTCCTGTCCGAACCATTCTGTTCTAAGCATCTCAGCGAGAGGAACATTACCCGACAAATCCGTGTGACAAGTCGGATTTCAAGGCGCAGGACTCCATCCCGCGTCATTAGCCGTCAGCATTCACCAAAGGCGAACCCGACCGATACTTTTACCGGCGCCAAACCGAACTAATCATGAAGATTAGAAAATATATATTTAGACTACATATTTATTATAATTCCTTTTTCTGGATTTGTCAAGGTAAATAATGATTATGTTCCCTATCTATAAATTTATTAGCCATGAAAAGCCCTTTGCGATCCGCATATCCGGCTCGCGAAAGTGGTTGCCTTCATTCCACTCCAAGGTACAGTTCACTCCGCTTTTACTCAGGTGTTGATAGATGGAACGGATCGCGTTCCCTACCTGCGCCATCACCGGATTGCGCGTCTTTTCCTCTTTATCCCCAAGGCTGAGATATACGGCTTTTATTTTGATTGGATTGCTCATTGCGTATTTCTCGAACCTTGGGAACCATACAGACGGAGAAACCGCCGCAACGCCGTCAAACGCATCCGTCTGATACGCTGCCCACAAAGCGAACAATCCGGCAAGCGAGTAGCCGCCAAGGTATATACTTCTGCCGACAAAGCTCGATATGATTTCACTCTGCAAATAATCGAGCGTTGCCTTTGCGCCGTCACCAAAAGGCTCCTTGCCGAACACAGGCGGCGCAGCCCAAGGCGACAAGTCGTTATTCCAATCATCGACCTTAACGGCTATCATATCGAAATCTGCGTTATCCGTCAGCGTTTTGATTTCCCTAATCTCCTGCTCCATAAACGGCAGGTCGTGTTCACCGACGAGCTGTATCAAAACCGTCTGCACATCGGGATTTCCGTAACGATATTGCTTCATAGTATTCTTTATCCTTCTAAATCAAAACCCCGTTGCAGCGGGCAGCGTGCCTTTGGAAAGAACGGCTTAACATCAGCTTCGGATTAACGGCGCGTCATAACGCGAGCTCAACGGTAAACTCGCTAAGAAGCGTCAGTTGCGCGAATTGGCTCCCGCGACACGCGGGCTCGGTGCGCCGAGAAGCGACAGACAGCCTTCCTCGGTTTCGTAGGGGCGGCTTTTGAGATGATCTCGGGGTTAAACATCAGGGAAGGCTTTGCTCCGTCAATAAAAACGATGATCCGAACCGCTTTTCCTATCATATTTGCCGCCATACTAACGCAGGTCTCGCGGTGCGCTATCAGTGTATCGAGCAGATCGCGCGCGATGGCAGCGTCCTCCTTAGTCGCGGGTTTTGATTTTATTCCCAAAAACATCGGGTCGTGCATTAGTTCTCTAACCATCTTACCTCCACTGATGCGGCAGAACCTTTTTCTCCATATACGGGAAGTCCTTGTCGAATTCATCTACAGCTCTCATATAATTCTCATCGTGTATATCACACTCAAGAACATCGGCTTCATAGAACCTTCCGGTTATGCTGTTTAATGCATCCTTCTGAAGCTCATATCCCATAAAAGCGTCAAAATTGGAACCGTCGGGCATCGTTATTCCAAATGTATCGGCAGTTTTAAAGCCGAACTTGGGATAATACGTCGGCACGCCGCAGATGAATATCGCCTTATATCCCTTCTCGGCAGCCAAGCTCATAGATTCCAACAAAAGCTTTTTGCCGACACCTATATTTTGATAATCGGGATCGACGCACAAAGGACCAAAGGTCAGAACATCTATGATGGCGCTATCTGTTTTGATTTTCGCTTTTGAATACAAAATAGCTCCGATCACTTTATCATCGACTGTTGCAGCTAATGATATCTCCGGTATGTAACAGGAGGCGTTCCAAAGCCTGTGTACCAAATAATGCTCGTCACACCCCGGCATATTCAAATTCCAAAAGGCTCTTTTGGCAACGAGTTCTATTTCATAGTGGTCTGTTTCCGTAATATTCCTCAAAAAAATATTCATATTATTGTCCTTCTCTCTTAAACGGATAATGTATTTCATCACTTAACAAATCAGAATAAGCCTTTACTTTTCTGAATGTATTTCCCAGCATCTCACGCTCGCGGTATTGGCGGATCGCGTCCATGTCAAATTCGGCGTAGAACAATCCCTCTGTTTCAGCGTCGGCGAGCAGCAGCGTGTTATCCACACATTCGTCGTTACCGTCCCAGCAAATCGGGCTGTACGCGCAGGAATTACCGGCGTTTTTGCCGTTGGGATTCGCCATCGCAACGCCGCACATATTCTCATACGCTCTTGTAGAGAGCGCCTGCAAACGGGGGCGCATACTGACGCAATCGTTGGGAACAAGAATGATCTCCGTGCCCTTGAGCATCAGGATCCTTGCGCTTTCGGGATATTCTCTGTCATAGCAAATCATGATACCGATTTTCACGCCGTCAAAGTCGCACACCTTGAATTCCGTTCCAGATTCCAACACTCTTTCATCGGCAAAGTCGCAGGTGTGGACTTTGGAATATTTCATTAGTATTTCGCCGTGCTTGCCGATCACAAAAGCGGCGTTTTGAGGCTTGACATTTCCTTTTGTCAAGGCGGTCGCGACAAGCCCGATGCCCAATTCCTTTGCCTTATCACAAAGCGCAGCTAAATCACCTTCGGATATCGCCGCGTCATTATCGATCGTCAGATCATAGCCTGTCATGAAACACTCCGGCAGCAGAAGAACATCCGCGTTGTTTTTCTTCGCTTCTGTCATATTTCTGATGATCACTTTTATATTATCTTCATACGCCCGATTTTCGGAACGCATTTGAAGAACAGCAACCTTAAAAATCATTTCACTTTCCTCATTATCTCAGTAATATCAAACCGTAATCTCTATTTGATTTCCCTCGACAGCGACGACGCAGCTCTCATAATATCCGTCGCCTGTTGTACAGGGACCGCTCAATACTTCGTAGCCGTCGACTTTCAGCAAGGCTGTTAATTCATCGACTTTCTCCGCGCTTCCCACGCTGAAATCAACGTGAGCGTATCCAGTGCGGTCAGCGTCCTTTGCCGGGTCTGACATCTCCGGCTTGGTCATGATCTCCAGCCTCGCGCCGTCATCAAAGGAAATGAAGTACGAACGAAAGTCCGTGCTTTTATTGTGATACAACTCGTTTGCTATTCCGTCCAAATAAGTGACAAAAAAATCTTTTGCCGCTTCCAAATCGTTGACATACATCGCTATGTGTTCGATTTTCATATTGCACCTCTTATTAAACCATGACTTCCGTCTTGAAATGCTTTTCCCGATAATCGTATCACTCGCTCCATTCGAGATTCATCGTTACGCTCACGTCGCCTTCACCGAAAGCCGACAAAAGCTCCTCTTCTGAGGTGTTGCCGATTTTTGCGAGTCGTGTAAAGCTCCATGTGTTCTCGTCATAATAAATTGTCAGCTGATTGCCTTGGTACAGAATAATGTCGCCGGGCTCTGTGGTGATCTGCTCGTCGTTGCGCGGAAGCTCCCACGGAAGGTCGCCCACCTTTTCAAAGTTTCCGTAATCGTGCAGGTCAAGTTTGAGTTCCTGTGGGCTCAGCTTTTCGATAAACGCCTTTGCCGAGGAGTTGTCTTCAAGATTCGCGTAAAACACCTTGCCGTTTGCTTTTATCACAAGTACCGGAGTTGAGCTTACAGCTTGTGTCGTTTCCGTTTCATTCATCACAGTCTCTCCTGTCCAGTCAATGATACCGCCGAATTCATAAACATTGGTATATCCTATATCCGCCAGTTTCTGCGCAGCCTCCTTGCTGCGGCGTCCGCTGCGGCAATACACCAGAATGATCTGATCAAGGTTGGGAAGCTCCTCAGGCTGTTTGTCGGCGATGGATTCGTTCGGGATCAGAACGGCGCCGGGAATATGCCCTGTGTCGTATTCATCCTGACGGCGCACGTCCACGATAATATGCCCGTCGTTTTTAGCCATCATAGCCTTTGCTTCCTCCTGCGTGATTTGCGTATAGGAAACATCGGTGCTACTTTGGGACGCGGTGCAACCCGAAAGCAAAATGATTACCGCAAAAAATATCACAGTGATTTTTTTCATTTCAAGTTTCTCCGTTAAGTTTTTATTGGATTTACATCATTCTATCAAGTACTTGCAACCAAATCCTTCAATTTTATAAAATTTTATCATAAAACTTTTAATATATCAATAGCCGCCAAGCAGGAGATTAACCCACTTGACGGCTGTGATTATTAGGTGTTTTATTCCTTTTTGCTTTCTTCAATCACGCCGTAAATATCATCGACGTAATAATACCCCGAAAACGGATTGAAAATTGCCGTACATAGCTTGCCGTCGTACCGTGCTTGGCAGTGATTATTGTCCTTATGCTCGACGATTTCCACCATTGCTAAGTCACGCAAAGAATGGACGATTCCTTCTGTTATCACGTTCATTTGTTCCTCCGCTATTTGATATACTGATACAAATACAGATTATAATTATTCTTCATTGGAATAATTCTCACTGCATAGTTGCAAAGGTCGCATTCGACGTAAAGCCAAACGCCTTGAAAATCTTTACCGTTACTCTCGCAAAAAGCGATAAGCGTATCCAGATCGGGAAACATCTCGCTTGTGAGATAGTCGAGCAAAGCGTCTCCTTCTCTATCGGTTTGAGCTGTTCTCAGCTTTTCGTGAACGCCGAAATAGCCTGTCCACCATTGGTTCTTGTAATCACCGCGGATATACGCGATCAGCTTTTTGGGGTACGGCTTGATTGAAACCGCATCGTGCTCCAGGGAAGTATCGTTGATATCCTGCTCAAAGGAACAGGTTTTTGAAAACTCATATTTCATCATCAGCCCTCCAAAATATACATACCGAAAGGCGTTTCCATTGTTATCTCGCTGACCCGAATATGTACCGGAGTTTCCCCTTTGTCGTAATGCTTATAAAACCGGACGAGTTCGTCTTCTGTACAATCTTCAACATACTGCTTGACTTCCTCCTGATGATCGCTTTCATACTGCTTTATGCCGTATTGCAGCGCTTTTGCCAGCGTCTCGATGAAGTATGTATATTCAACGAACCTGAAGCTGTCGGGCGCTCCGTTATCCGAGCAATAACTGTAAGCGTAATAATGGATACTTTTTTCACCGTCCCAATCCTCAATACCAATGATGGTGTTTTCGAGGATATCGCCGATTTCAAAGTGCAGGTTTTGATCAGGGACTTCAAACCACCTGTGCTCAAAAACCATCTTGCCGTTATCGTTGATGTATGTTGTGTCAACCAATACGACCGGTATCTTATTCTTGACGATAGATTCAATTTCATCGAACGGGAAATCCCGCAAATCTGTATGTCCGTTTTCATCCAAAAGGCTTCTCAGCTCGTTTTGGTTACCTGAGAATACCGGACATGCTCCGAAAAATGAGTCGCAGTAATTCTGCGGACTGTATATTTCATTTGATTTTATTACTGACATTTTTGCCTCCTATTCAAAGTGATATCGACTGAGCAGGCTTTCGGGGATCGTGAATATCCTGCCGTCAAACGCAAAGCTCATTGATTCAATACGCTTTGGATTGATAACTTCTTCGTATTCTTCACCTGTATAGACATAGAACTCCTCGATTTTCTCCACCTCGCAATGGTCGAGCATCCACTCTAACAGCTCCGCTTCGGGAAATGAATCGAAATCCGGCTCATCACATTCAAATCGAATGTATGACGGATCCTTCAGGATATTCGCAACCGAGCTGTTGAAATCAAAGGCGATATTCATGCCGTTTTTGAAATGAAGCTCAAAGCCTCCAATGCTGATATAGTGGTGGTTAGGGTCAATTTCCCTGTCCATTTGTAATGTTGCGTACATGGTCATGTGTAAAAACTCCTTTTTAAGAAATAATAAGAGCCTATGCTATACAGAATCAAACCATAAGCGAACAATATCGCCGGTGTTCCATTCTGAGCATAGGCTCAACATAGTATATCCTTCCTTTTTTACCATAAAGATACTTGTTTTTCAAGAGTATTCATTATATTGGAACACCTTTTTCATTCGCTTGTTTCCTCGCGCAAAGCCTTCGATAAATCCAATCAGGTGAAAAGAACATCGGCGTACACCAAAGCTCCTGCCCCGGCATTTCTAAGGGCATTAACGGTTCGCCGACCACAGGATTGGTAATGGAATCTCCGATAACGACATACCCCGGACAGCCTAGCAACGAGAGCTGAATATAGCACATCAAGCCGGCGATCCTGTCAATATCCTGCGCCACAAACAAAGCCTGTGTTTGATAATTGATTTTGTTCACACGAAGCACATTAGCGGCGGCAATCAACATCGCTCCTGCGCCGCAAGCACAATCACATATCGACACATAGCCTTTTGACGCGATTTCCTCATTGGCGTCCATCAGAGCAATTTGCGCCATAAACTCACAAATGTGATACGGCGTAAAGAATTGTCCCCGCCAATGATTGTTAAGACCGAGCTTTATAAATAGCCCGCCGAGAAAATCCTGCGAAGGGTTTTCTTCAAATGTCTTTACAATAACACCGAGTAATTCAGCCGCTTTGTCAGTTCCACCGAGCCGTTTGATACATTCGACATACTCTTGTTCTCTTGCAGCTTTTCGTTCGGAATCCATCTCAAACGCATTGGACAAGGATATTGCCGACGCGGTGATGAAATCACTCCAAACGCGCCAGCTACTCCTCGTCATACTGAGAGATTCAAATATCTTGAAAAACTCTTTTTCGTTTTCATTTTGAGCAAAAAATTTAGCCATTACTTCCTCCTCAAATCAGATTGACCCAACGCCGTAAAAGCACTGGGTCAATCTTGTTCTATGTATCATTCGGCAGCCAGTCTCATCGGAACGATGACCTGCACGACCTCCGCCTGTTCGCTCTTGGAGCGGAACAGCACCGGGCTGAGCGCGCCGTCGTACTGCACCTTCAGGCTGTCGGCAGGGCACGCGTTAAGGGTGTCCTGCAAATAGCTGTTGTTCAAACCGATCATAACCGTCTCCGCGGATTCAGCCGCCGAAACGGCACATTCGTCCTCATACTGCGAATTTGCTCCCCTGTAGTTAAAGACAATTTTGTCGTTAGCAAGATTCACACGCAGAGGATTTTTCATCCTGTCCTCCTGCAGCATGGAAACGGTTTTCAGAATTGACAGACAGGGCGACTTTTCCACCTCGACCTCGTTTTTCTTTTTCGTAACGATAGTTGAAAGATCAAGCAGCTCGCCAATCAGCAGATTGGTGCGGATAACGAGCTTTCCGATGACAAAAGCCGCCTGACGTCCGCCATTGCACCTGACAACAGTGAGATTGCCGCTTGCCTTTGACAGCGCCGCCGTCAGCCTTTCCACCGTTTTTGCGGGTATGCTGATGGTAAAGCTGTCCGACGCATACGGCTGCGTCCACAGACTGACGCGGAATCCGTCGATGGCGAATATCGTCAGCGTTTTGCCGTCCGAAATCATGTGCATGCCGGTATACAAGGGCTTCGACTCGTTCTTGGACATCGCGTAGCTCGTCGTCTTGATCGCGTGCAAAAACTCCTTGACGGGAACAGCGTCCTTTCCCGCCACATCAAGCGGCGGAATATCGGGGAAATGCTTGTCTGAGAGCGCGATCTGCGCGACGCCGCGCTTGCTGTTCTTCTTGACGGAAAGAATGTTGTTCTCCACACTGAGCGTGATCTCGCTGTTCTCTACGGAATCAAGAATCACCTGCAAGCCCTTGACGGGAACGATCACACGCTCGTCAAAAAGCTGCGGCACAAAGCCTGTTTCGTCGGAGGTGAGCTTATAGGTAATGCTCAGATCGGCGGAGATCGCCGCGAGGTTATCCTTGTAAAACAATACACCCTCGGGATAAGCGCCGCCGGAACCTTTTTTCACCGTGACCGTCCTTTGAAGAAGCTGGAGAGCGTCCTTCATCTGTTCTGTTAATGTAAAAATCATTTTTTCCATTTATATCACCTCATACTTTTTTATTACGCTGCTTTTAACATCAGCGCGTTTTCCTTAAACTTTATTGTATTATTGAGCACCTTGCAATAGTCCTTTGCCGCCGTGAGCACGATGTCCTCCGGTTCGGCATTATGAGCCATGCGGCATTGCGCCAGATAAACCTTTCCGTTTGATACGCGCGCCTCGCAGCAGCAATAGTCCTTTTCTGCCGCGTCGTTTTGACACAGGAAGAAAATCACGCTGTTTTTCTTGGCGTGGTTCCAATAATAAGATTTACCGCCGACGCAAATATGCATTTCATTACCGACGCGGGCAAAATCCTCTTTGCACTGCGGAACGATCGCCACCAAGCCGTTTGAAAGCTCATAATTCTGCAAATGGTTCCTTGTAAAGAAGCGGAAAATCCGCCCGATCAAGGAATTCATAATTGCTGCCTTCTGCCGCGATTCCTGATCCTTTTTCTCCTGTATCAGCGCGAACAGCTCGTCATGCACCGTCATCATGGATTTGACAAGCAGCGCATTTCTCTTGGGCTTGCCGTAGAGCTTCAAATACCACTTGCACATATCGTTCCAGCAGTAATAATCATTATCCTCAAGGTAGTTCAGCGCCTTATGCACGGACACGTTATACTTCTCGCACATATCAAGGAATTCAGCCCAAATACCCACCGAGTTGATATTCGACTGACATCTGTGTACTGATCTGATTTTTCCAACGGTTTCCTGAAAGCCTTCAATGTTGATTCCTTTCACGCATTGCCGCCGCAGCAATTCGATCTCGTGCACGGTAGTGCTGCGTCTTTTACGAATGAACTGCTTGTACTGCGGAGTGAGATTTCTGAATAATTCTTTGATAGAATAATCATCATATTTCTCCAATGTGGAACTGCTCATTGTATTCCACAGTGCGGTATAACCCGCCTTAATCAGCTTCTCGGAAATCTGCGGACCGTATCGCAGCGCGTTGATGGCAAAATCCAATCGGTTAATCCCCTTCTTATTTGCGTGTTCATAGAATAACCGGAACAAACCAAAGCCAAACGTCTGGATTTCCCTGATTTTTGACAGCTGGTATCCAGAAACATATCCGGTTTCTTTAATAATCTCACGGAAATCCTCACTAATACCGCTCAGACAGTCTTCAAGAGATTTTTCTTTCAGCTCCCGCGGATAGTAATTGTATAACAGCTCGGGATATCCTTTGACGATAAACTCCCGCGCGACGTCATACGCTACATCCAGCCGATGCATATAGTCCTCGACCCTGACCTTATTATTCTCAGTGAGAAATTTAATTGTTTCGGCGTATTGGAGATTATCCGCGAATACTTCCTGCAGATTCTTCGTATAGAGATACTCATCATCATAGAAGATATTTCTCATACACCACAAATAGCCCTGCGTAGGCTTACTGTCTCTCCAACTAAACTGACCCGCCCTGTTGTTCCAGCGCGAAACCTGATAAAGGAAAGAATAACCCCTATCATTTGCCTTGAATCTGTCCCGCTCATACTCGAAGTATTCGACCTTACAGCCGTCGGGTTTGAAAAGCTTGGTAACAAGGAAATGACGGACAACTGCTTCGTTATTAACGTCACGGTCTATATAATGGACGCCGTATTCCGCCGAAAACATCGGACGGGTTTTTACGGTAAACATTGTCAGCTTTCTGCCGCAATTCGGACAAACGTGCCGGTGCTTGTATTTCAGAACCGCGTCTGTATGAAAATCCTTTCCGCATTCCATACAATGAGCGTGATGCCTGTCATCTGTATCGAAGCAGCCGTAGCTTTGGACATCCTGCGCGTATTTGAAAAAGCCCTTCGGAACCGGACGCATTTCATCGTTATATGCTTTATTTTTGCGTTCGATTTTTGCGATGTACTTATTCAGGCTGTCCGCTTCCTTCTTTCCGGTAATCTCATTTTCAAGAAAACAGAACGGAGAAATGTTACGGTTTTTCTCCCTGAAATAGCTGTAGAAAGGTCCCGTGTTCAGCAATACGGTCTTAATTTCATGCTGCATAAAACATAACCTGTGGTACCATTTGACGGGTGTATGAGGAACGACGTCGATCGACTCAAAGTCGCGGTTGATAAACGTCGCGCGTTCCAGCCTCTTCTCCGAATAGTAGAGCAGCGCATAAACGCTTTTTCCGTCTGCCGACAGCGCTTTTCCGATCACTGCGTATTCCGCAACATCATTTTTATCCCGAAAATAAGAGAGAACCGCTTTGGGCGGCTCTCTGTACGATTCGAGACATTTTCTCAGTTTTCTTTCGTCAGGCAGCATCAGCAAACACCTCCCAGCAGGTCGTCAAAGGAGATCTGCGGGGGTTCCGCTTCCTTCTCCTTTTTCGCCTTTGCGCTTTTCGGTGCTTTTTTCTTTGCGTTATGCGAATCCTTAGCGGCTGATTTTTTCTCCGCTTTGGTTTTCGCCGCCCTCTTTGCCGCATTAGCTTTGCGCTCCTGCTCAGCCTTTGCCTTCGCTTCGGCTTCTTTACGAGCGATCTCAGCGTCGTCCAGCGCGAAGTATTCCTCCAGAACAGCGAAAATCTGCCGGTGATCCATTCCTACACCACTGCTTCCGCCGGTTCGATAAGACATTACTGCCTTCTTAAGATACTCGAATGCCTTATTGAAGTTTTTGGACTTAACACACACCTGCTTGGCAAACGCCAAATCCATCTTCGCCTTGTTGTACGCCCATAAAAAACAAGCGATTACCGGAAAACCGTCAATCCCGAAATAGCTGTCCTGCAACAGCTTATTGCAGGCGGCGCCGCAGATTTCTTCCTCGCTGACCTTTGAAAAATCAAGGATCGGAAGAAATTGATCATAGTCGATCTCGGGCACCTGAGTTGCTTCTTCGGGCATCGGCTCAGCGGTTTCGGATTGCTCCGAGTCCGCCTGTTCTTCCGCGGTCTCGGTTTCGCTATCGTCATCAGACGCTGCCTCATCAATGTTTTCCTCCGGAATTTGCTCTTTGTCTTCCGCAAAGTCCTGCATTTCAATCATTTCAGCCATAGTAAATCTCCTTCTTCTTAAAATGTAAACGATATTTCGGCGTCGCCGCCGAATTATTTCTCACCAATGAGAATTCCTGCTATATGAAATGCCCTTGACAAAACACTGTCAAAGGCATAAAAAATAGCCTATGCTCTTTTCTGAAATAAAAAAACGCACAAAGATACAACTATCCTTGTGCGAACTATTCCGAGCATAGGCTCCTGTTAAATTGTCGTCCGGACGCACTTCTCCTGTCCGAACCATTCTGTTCTAAGCATCTCAGCGAGAGGAACATTACCCGACAAATCCATGTGACAAGTCGGATTTCAAGACGCAGGATTCCATCCCGCGTCATTAGCCGTCAGCATTCACCAAAGGCGAACCCGACCGATACTTTTACCGGCGCCAAACCGAACTAATCATGAAGATTAGAAAATATATATTCAGACTACATATTTATTATAATTCCTTTTTATGGATTTGTCAAGGTATAAAAGAAAAGGCGTCACATTTCTATGACGCCATATCCACTTTATAATATTTATTCAGTTGTTTTCAACCCAGTTTTCCAACGAAAGATTTGGAATCCTTTCAAATTCGCGTGTATTATTTGTTACCAACGTCATACCCATGGAATGCGCCGAAGCTGCTATCAGCATATCCATCGTACCAATCGGCGTGCCCTGTTTTTGAAGGTACGCGCAAATTTTCCCGTACTCGACAGCCGCTAAATCATCGAAAGGAATCACGGTCAAGGCAGTCAGAAGTTGAGCTAATGCCGGCTCATTTTTTTCCGGCTTTGCGCTTTTTTCAATCCCGTGCTTCAACTCCGCAAGAGTGATGGCGGATATGCAAAGCCCGTTAAAAATTTCCTGTTTGAATCTGTTTAAAACCTCAATCGGCTTATGCTTGATCGTGTAAATACAGATATTTGTATCTAACATTTTCATAGACTTTCCCTCTCAACAGGCGTTTCGATCCTCCCCTCAGACATGAAATCCTCTGTAAATCCATTGATTCCGCTGAGGAAATTGTCCCACAGTTTATCCTTTGGCGTGAGTATCAATGACGCGCCCAAACGCTGAACAACGACCTCGTCAGTTGTGAATCTGTATTTCTTGGGCAGCCTTACCGCTTGACTTCTTCCGTTCTCAAAAATTTTCGCAGTTTCCATTATCATCTCTCCTTAATCATTTAAGATAGTATATATCGTGGTGTATATCTATATACAGTATATACCGCGATATATATTTTGTCAACTGAATTTTAAAACTTTCTACAAAAAAGCTAAGGAATGCAGCGAACAAAACCTTTCGGTGCTGTTCGCTGCATTAGGTATTTTTTTATGTGCAAGAATAAATTACGTGCTATGACGCTTTTTGCTCTTGTCTATTATCCTTCGGTTGTCTTGCGTAGCCGTTGGTGGCGTAGCACGCCGCGAAATACGCTTCGATATGCGCTTTGAGAGACAACGCCAAGCCTTTCAGATTATCCGCGCTGCACGCGACTCTGATGGTGACTTCCGGCTTGCCCTCGGGCGTGATGATGCCGTTGGGCTGAGATTTTCCCGCGCCCTGTGTGACAGTCACAACGAAATCCGCCTTTGCGCCCGGCGCGATGTTAAAGCAACGGGAAATCGCTTTACCGTCAGAGCGCAGATTGCGCTCCTTTGCCTTCTGCTCATTAACGCCTCCGAGCGGCGAATGCCAAACAGCTTTAGGGTATTGCTCACCCTTTGCCTTTTCCTTTGCCGCCATCTTCGGGAGCTTTCCGCTGAGAACATCCTGACAGAATATCAGCGACTCCTCCAATCCCATGTAACAGTCAACGGACTTTTGCAGCTTCTTTGTGTGCGCGTCAAACTCAACGAACGAAAACAGCGTCTTTCCAATGTGAAAGCTGTTTCCCTTGACCTTGACAAAGGTGTTCTGCGTGTTGAGCTCCGCGATGACGTTATCGATTGGCTTGATTTTCATAGCGTCAAGGATCATCTTGATGCCTCTTGCTAATCTTTGAAATGCTTTTTCCATATTGTTATCCTTTCCTCCGAGGTCCAAATTTGGACTCCTTGATATATTTCTATGATAGAATTAAATTACCGCATGATTTCCTTCTGCAAAATCTTTCCGAATACAGCGGGCATCGCTTCAAGATTAGATATCCCCAAGAAGTTTCTGCCGTAGATTTCGTGGATATACTCCTTATCCGCGTCTATCGCAGCCGCAATAAAGGTCACGCCTTTACGGGCGAACGTATTGCGGATATGCTTGAGGTCGCTTTTCGCCGCGTCGCCACCATAATTGTCGTGATTCGGGCGACCGTCGGAGATGATAATGAAAATCTTTTTATCCTCTCTGCGCTTGAGCAGCCGTTCACAGCCGTAAATCACCGCCGCGCCGTCGCGGTTGCAGCCTCTCGCGGAAATATCCACCAGCCTGAACTTATCATTGCGGTCAAGGCTGTCGAAATTCTTGTAGTTATACAGCTCGACAAATAATCCCGACGTACTGTGTCCGTTGATTTCCAGAGGGATGTTCAGCTTTTCGCAGGCTTCGGCAAACAGGATCGCCGTCAGCCGCGTCATTTCCGATTTTGACCCGCTCATGGAACCGCTTTCGTCAAGCAGGAGGGAGATTGCCAGATTGATTTCCTTCTTCGGCGCCTTCTTATCCTTCCACACGCGTAAATCGGTGCGGTACAGTCGTGAAGCGTCCAGCTTTTTACCGTAAAACCTGCCGCGCCGTTCTCCGGTGAGGTTCTCCTCTTTCAGCGTCCGTGTGATAGTTTTGACCAGCTTTTCGACGACAGGTTGTACCTGACGGCATAAGAAGGCGTATGTTCTTCGGTAACTACCCGGAACGTGGGCTAATCGGTTGATCTCCTTGTTGACGCTCTTATGGATTGGACCCCAGTCGATATCGGAAATATCCCTTTGCAAAGAGGCACTGACCGCCGCGTTATTAGCGGAAACCGCACGCTCATCGGCAATATCGCTGATGATCTCGCCGAGTGTTCTCATTGCCTGCGCCGCTCCCGAAGGAACATAGTCGCGGTTATAGACCGTCTGACCGTTTCCCTCGGCGGCTGACGCCTGACCCGCTGACAGATCCGCTTCAAATTCTCCGGCAGGCTGCTCCAGCATTTGGCTGAGCGTTGGACTCAACTGTCCGTCCTGCGCCTGCTCATGTATTTCCGTCTTACGCTTCTCCCCTGTCTGCGCGCCCTTGATCTGCTGACTGCCCGCTATTTTCGAGGTTTGACCGTTTTTGGCTTCTGCTGTTTGCCCCTGAATTTGCTTCAAGGCTTCATTCAACACTTTTTTCAATATTTCTTCATCAAGCGGCTGTCTGTTAGGCACGTTATTCTCCTGCTGACCGCTGCTTTGTGAAGCCTGCTGCTGCGCTTGCTTTTGCAAGTCCGACAGCATTTGCTCAACATAATCCCACAGCTCGCACATCATCAAATTGATACCGTCACAGCGCTCCATGTGCGACAGCCTGAAAATATGCTGCCGCGCGATACGGTAAATCGCCTGAACACGGGGCTTGTACTCCGCTTCATGCTTACCGTAATAGACCGCGTTCGCCTTGAGCAGCGTGAGCAGACAGTTGATGACGATGATAAAATCGGGATAATTCTCATTCTTTTGCTCATTGATTGAGATCGCATCCTCCGCTATCATCTGATTGCCGAGGTTGATTCCCTGCGCGTACAATCCGCCGAGCATTTGCCGCTGGAGCGCGTTGACATAGATGTCCTCCATCACATTGTCGATCTGATGACAAAGCCTGCAAAGCATCGGTCGGTACTCCTCCTTTGCCAATGCGTCCGCAAATTGTTTCGCGCTTGCGTGCTTCGGCTCAAAGGGATAAAACTGTCCGTTTCTGAGAGACGTCATATACCGGTCATTATCCTCAAAATCCGTCCAAAAGATATGCCCTAACTCGTGAGCGATCAGTCCGACAATAAAGATGTGGAAGAGCACAGGTTTGTTCCGCAGCCGCTTTGCCAAGAACGTTCCGAGATTGACATATATCTGCGTGCCGTCGGTAAAGGCAACGTCGTCTTTTTCTTCATCAAAAAACGTGTGCAAAACCACGTTTCCCTTATACCCGACTCTTCGACAGGCTGTTTGAACCAAGCCTTGTAAATCAGCCTTGTACTGCGGCGAAAGGAATACATCCTCAAAGGACATCTTCTTGATTTCCGCCTGCTTCAAGGCTTCAAGCGTCGTGATTTTCCTCATAACTGCCTCCCTACGCCGCGAGCATCGTGTCGATGACGTCCTTGATGACCTCGTCCATTTCTTCCTTATGTGTGCTTGCCGAGGGAACGATCGTCTCCATCGCCGCCTCGCGCAGCGTGGAATCCGCGTCAAAGGCAAGGCTTGCCTGATATTGCATCGCCCAGCCCGCGAACTCTCTCACGCCGCACACACCGTTGAAGCCGTGCTCGTCGATGTAATCGCGAAGCGTCACAACCACCGAAGCCATTTGCTGTAATACAGCCTCGTCGTCAAAGCCGGTGATATTCCTGACGCGGCGTATCATCTCCGCCTGATTTGGAAAATCAATATAATACTTCGTCGTCAGCCGGCTCAGCGTGGACGCCTGCAGCTCGCCCGTCTGGTTTTCGTCGGTATTACAGGCGAAAACCACCACGGTATTAGGATGACGGTGAATCACCTTTCCCGTCGGCAGCGTCAGCTCCTGATACCCGTCCATCAGCTGATTGATCAGGATCGCAACGGCGGAATCACGCACGTTGGTGAACTCCTCCAGCGTCACCAGCCAGCCGTTTTCGATTGCCTGCGCAAACTTGGATTCTACAAACGTATAGGAAATGCCCGAGGAATGACCGCTTTCCTTTTCCATCAACAAAGCTTTTTCTGTTTCCGCCTTAGCTTTCAGATCAGAATACGCCTCAACGCAATCAGAGATTGCGGCGTCGGGCTTTTCCTTTCCTGTAATATCCGCGTAAACCACATCGGGCGCCATCTCCGCGCAGTCGAGCAAATCCGCAATGTTTTGGTACTTGGAAAGCACGTCATCAAACAGATTAACGATTGCGCCTTGACGAATATCATCTACCTGCGGCGTAAACGCTCCCGTCGCGAAGGATTCATCGGAATTGGCAGACAGCGAAACGTGAGTTGCTTTCAGTCCCAAGCCCGACGCCATCGCCTTTGCGAACTCCGATTTACCGGAGCCGGGAGGTCCGATCAGCAGAATATTCTTCGGCGCGACGCCCTTTTCCACCTTTTGATTTTGATGATGGAACCATACATTATGTACCGCCTTTAACAGCAGCGGCGTTACGATATAGGTATCGGGCATTTGATGAACGGAAGCCTTTTCCAATTCGCTCATATTCGGGTTTAACGTGTACTTGCATTTCAGCTCCGAGGGCGCGACCTCCGGTATCACCTTTGTCTTCGGCTTTTCATCGGTCAGACCTTTCGTGAAGAATTTGCCGACCAGCACATCCTCCGGCTTATACACGCCCTTCTCTATCACGTTCGGAACCGTGGGAAATACGCCCGCTCCCGGAACGTTGACCTCGATCTCCATCGGCGCGCCGATCCGGTTGGCGGTATAATAGATACTGTCGCAAAACAGAAAGCCCTGCTTCTGCGCTTCCTTTGGAAGCTCCGCAATGACTCCCTCAACCAGCTCCTTATACGCCTTGGAAACGGTTTCGTTATGATCAAACACGTCCCTGATTTCGGAGGAATTGTCAGCGAGATACGGCATCAGCGCAAGCCAAAGCACTGTACCGTTGCGACCCTCCTTGTAATCGAGCACATAGGGCTTGAAGGTTTCGCCGCCGTCCTCCGTTGTTCCGGCAAACAAAAACTGCCGTTTCTTAACGTCAAAGCAAGCTACATGAAGCATACTTTCCGTCTGGCGGTATTCAGCGACATACAAATCGTTTCCGTCGCCGCCGAGGTGTCCCAGAGCGCCGCCGTAGCCTATCTGCTCGGCGTAGATTTCCTGCGAATTATAGGATTTGTAGTCATAGACCCTGCGTCCGTCGCAGCAATACAGCGCGTAAGCCTTTAACGCCGGTCGGTACAAGGTCGCCGGCTTGCCCGTATCGTTGTGTACGGAGGTGTTGTGGGTCGAAGTCTGCTTGGAAAATCCAGGAAGCAACCCGAATTTGTATCCCGCTGCTCCAAATAAAATAGAATCATTTGCTCTTTTTCCTGCCTTTGGCATATTATTCAATCTCTCCTTTACTCATCGGGGTACTCGTCCCAACGAAGTACCAGTTTTTCATTACCGTTATCCATAATAATGTCGCTGCTGACGACGCGGCGGATGATTTCCTCCATTCCCGCGATTGGCTGCAGCACATAATCAGAGTCTGCGATTTTACCTGTTTCCTTATCAATCCTGACAAACTCCAAGCCGTTGGCGGACGCTTCAATACAAGCCGTCTGTATCACAGGCTCATACTTTCTTTGCCATTTTGCCGCGTTTTGAAGATACACAGGCGAAACACGCCAGCCGTCTTTCTCGGAATACAGATGCGGAATACCCGAAGCCGAAACACAGGGAATATCTCCGTGGCATTTCAGACAGGCAAGGATTCCGTTCTCGTCTAAGGAAAAGTCGAGAAATTCTCCGCCGCTCATCTCCGCGACGCGGGTTCTCAGTCTGCCGATACGCTTTCTCCTAATCCAATTCATCTTTCTCCTCCAAAATTGAAAGAGGTGAAGAAACCCTCACCTCTTATCAATTGCTATTTATTCGGTTTTAAAACGGTAAATCATCATCGCCCAGCGGCGGCGCTTCATAATCTGTCGCGTAACCCGGTCCCTGCTGCGCAGGCGGAAAATTCGTCTGCTGACGGTTTCCGTGCTGCGAAGACTGGCTTTGCTGCTGATTGGACTGACTATCGCGGCGTTCGCCCGTAAAATGCGCTTTATCCGCCACGATCTCAACTACGCTGCGGTTGTTGCCGTCCTTTGTCTGATAAGTTCTGCTTTGCAGCTGTCCCTCGACCAAAATCAGCGACCCCTTGCCGAAGTAGCGGCAAATAAACTCCGCTGTACCTCTCCAAGCGACAACATCAAAGAAATCCGCCTGACGGTTTCCGTCCTTATCCGTGTAATTGCGCTCGACTGCGATGCGAAAGCTCGTGACGCTCACGCCTGCCGGTGTGGTTTTTAATTCGGGATCAGATACCAGTCTGCCCATTTCTCCTACATGATTAAACATATTTCTTCTCCTTTTCTTTTAAGCTATTTCCATCTGCTTCAGGGATTTGAGAACCTCAAGCAAATAATGATTTGTGTTCTTCTGCGTTAAGTAAAGCGTACCGTACCTTTTGAAATGCCTGCGAAGCTCGGCGTCAAAGCTGACGACGCAGCGGTATTTTCTGTCATACCACCTTCCCTCAAAGCGGTTGTATATGGCAATAACTGTGTCGGAAGGGCTGTTTTCGTCGTGATAAGCTAGAACAAAGCTGCGACACTTCGTTACCTCCAAAAACCGCATCAGCTCCTTGTAATCGGAAAAGCGCAGCGTCAGTTCGCCGTCGGTATCGTTTATCCGTTTGTAATTGACCTCCATGTTCCACCTCCTCTACGCCGCCGTTTTGTACATGCGGTAAATAGAATTTTGGGTGTAAATGACGATATCGCCGTTCCTCCACACAAAGTAATCTACCACGCGGCTTGTTCTGACGATCCTGCCGTCACTCAGTTTCAACACAATGCCTTCGCCGATTTTCGGTTCACCAACCATAATGGTAAACACATACTCATTTTTCATCATTTTCAATTTTTCCTTTCATGAAAGATTTTGATTTGAACGGAAGCCGTTCCCATATTAAATGTCTGCTATTTCAGCGTCGCCGCTGAATGTCATCTCGAATGAGAGATGATGTCCTGCTATATAAAAAAGCCCTCAGTGAATCACACTAAGGACTGAATCTGAGCCTTGCTTTTTCGGACATAAAAAAACGCACAAAGATAGCATTATCCTTGTGCGAACTATTCCGAGCATAGGCTCCTTATTAAATTGTCGTCCGGACGCACTTCTCCTGTCCGAACCATTCTGTTCTAAGCATCTCAGCGAGAGGAACATTACCCGACAAATCCAAATAATAAGTCGGATTTCAAGCGCGGGAAAAAATCCCACGTCATTAACCGTCAGCGTCCACCAAAGGCGAACCCGACCGATACTTTTACCGGCGCCAAACCGAACTAATCATTACGATTAGAAAATATATATTCTGACTACATGTTTATTATAATTCCTTATTCTGGATTTGTCAAGACGTACTTCAAATAAATCGATGATATATCACTATTGCATATGACTGATCACCTTCGATCTGCATATACACAGATATTTTTAATTCTTAAAAAACCGTAAGAACCGTTTCCAAACAGCAACAGAATTGGAATTACTGAGCTTGTGCTCAACGTCGATTCCAACCGGGCAAATATCGTGGCAGGACAGGGATTTTCCGCAGCCGTTGTAAATATGCTTGCCGTATTCCTGTACTAAATCATTCTTTTTGCCATTCGGAAGCTGTGAAAGGATCCTTGAAGCGGGTACAAACGCCGCCGCGCCGAAGAAGCTTTCTCCTGCCGTGAAATTCGGACAGACTTCTAAGCAGCAACCGCACTGGATACAGCGTGACGCGTCATAAGCGAGGTCAACGGTTTTTCTGCTTTTCGTTGCTTCTGACTCGAGCCAGTTGTGGAGCGCGATCAGGTTTTCTCTCAAAACGCTGCGGTCAACGATCAAATCGCGGACTACGGGAAATTTTTTGAGCGGTTCAAGGGTAACGGTTTTTGATTTCAAATCTCCGATTTTTGTGTCGCACGCAAGGCGCGGCACGCCGTTGATCCTCATGGCGCAGGCGCCGCACTTCTTTTGCAGGCAGCTGCACTCCCATGCGATTTCTCCAACGGGATCGCCGTCTATATCCAAGACTTCTTCCGCGTTGATCTCTCTTAACAGAGTCGCAATATTCGTTTCCGCGTCACAGTCGCGGAGGATGGTCTGATAAAACGCTTCGGCTTCAAAGCTGTTTTGACGTTTGATTCTCACGGTGATTTTCAACTCAAAGCCTCCCCGATTTCTTTGAATGATATTTCGACTTTTCCGTTTTTCAGTCTTGCGACGGTCTGCTTTTTGAATTTATTATCGTCGCGCTCCGGGTAGTCGGCACGTTTGTGCGCGCCCCGGCTTTCTCTGCGTCCGATCGCAGACTGTACAACGGCGAGAGCGAGATTTGCGCGATTGATTTCGGTTTGATTATCAGCGGTATTCCTCAATGCGTTTAATTCCGATAATGCATTATTCATATTGCTTTCATTGCGGATGATCGGAAGTGCTCGGTAAAGTATTTCCCGGATTTCACGTACAAAGGCAGGTGAAGCTTCCGCTGTGTTTGCCTCCGTTTTCTCCGCTTTTTTATCATATTCCTTTGCTTCCGTCATCACGGTTTGTGCCGCGACCTGACCGCCGTACACCGCGCCTAAAAGCGAATTGCCGCCCAAGCGGTTTGCGCCGTGATACTGACAGGCGCACTCGCCCGACGCGTAAAGATTTTCCATTGACGTACGGTGTTCCGCATCGACCCGGATACCACCCATAAAGTAATGGATTCCGGGCGAGACAGGAATCGGCTCCTTTGCCGGGTCGAGGCTTAAATAGTGGACGCACTGCTCGCGCAAATCTGACAGACGGGTTTTCCAAACCGTTTTTTCAATGCCTGTCATATCAAGATAAACCTGCTTATCACACTCAGGCAGGGCGGTCACCGTCACCATTTCAGCCGACACAACATCGCGCGGCATAAGGTTCTTCAGCTCAGGATATTTTTCTTCCATAAAATACCACGGATTGCCGTTTCTTTTGATAAACAGCCTGCCGCCCTCTCCTCTTGCCGCCTCGCTGATCAGGAGCCTTTTGCCTTGAATTTGAATGGTGGTCGGGTGGTACTGGATCATCTCCAAATTCGCAAGCTCCACGCCCTGCGCGAAAACAGCTGCCGCCGCGTCGCTAGTGTTTTGCGTGGTCCCGGTCGTCATACCGTCAAACAAGCCGTTGAGACCGCCTGTTGCGAGAATGACCGAACCGCCAAATGTCAGTATTTCGTTTGTATAGATATTTTGAACGACAGCTCCGCAGCAGCGGTTATCATTAATAATCAACCGCAGAAAGCGGTGATTCGCATACCGCGTCACCAAGCCCTGCGCCTCGTATTTTCTGACCTCGTCAATCAGCGCGGTCATCAACATTTTTCCCGTGCTGCTTTTTACGTAAGCGGTGCGCTTCTTTTTTTGACCGCCGAAATTACGCTGAATGATCCCGTTTCTATTATACTCAAACGGCACGCCGAGACGCTCGAATTTTTTTACAATTGACGGTGCGGCTTCGCAAAGCCCTTTTACAGAGTTCGGGTCGGAAAGAAAAACGCCTCCGCGCATGGTATCCTCATAATGATATTTGATTTTATCGCTCTCGCCCATCGTGTTCAGGCAGGCGTTGATGCCGCCCTCTGCCATTACCGACTGAGCGCGCTCCGATTGCTGGGCAGATATTAAGTTCGACTTGATCCCGTGCTCGGCAAGCGTCAACGCCGCCGACAATCCGGCAAGTCCCGCGCCGATGATATTTATGCTCATAACTGCCACCTGATATAGTAAATGATAAAGCCAATCGTCATAAACAGCAAAACGGCTGATATAAAGAACAGAATATCGCCCGCCTTTGGTCTCAGCCTTTTTACGCCGAAGGTAATAAGCATCGGTTTTACGTTAGTGATAATGTGCACCGCAATGCTTAAAATAAACAAGATCTGCGTAACAAGCCTGAATAGATCAAACGGGACAAGGCGGAACACGCCGCCCTCGGTATATCCGAACGCTGTGAGGTGAAAAGCTACCAAAGCGAGAATCAAAAGTCCGCTGATCCTTCTTGACCAAAACAGGCGGTTTTTAGTAAAATAAGGCGCTTTTGTTTTGATTGCGGTGCGGACAGATCGCACGCTGAGTCCGACGCTGATAACCGCGTGGATCGCAATCAGCGCAAGCATTGTGTATGACAGCCACTTTACTATTATCGGAGCGATATTCATCATATTAAGAGCGCCGAAAACACCATGAACGACAAACATCACAAGCACGACAGCGGCGATGATCCCGTTTATTTTCCTCATAAAAAACCTCTACAGTTTTATTGTTAAAACTTTTTCTATATCATACAGCGTTTGCGCACTGTAGCTTTTTGCGGCGGCTTCGCTCATAATAATAACGTCAAAGCGACCGAGCTCCGCCTTTGAAAGCAGCATTACGCCTGCCTCCTGCTCAATTTTCATCTGATTCTCAGGCAAACGCGCCTGATATTTAAAAGCGGCGTCAAGCCCCTGTGAATCAAACTGAGCCACCTTGCAGGTGATATCCTCCATGATCAGCGGAACATCATCGGAGAATGAGAAAAACTTCTTCCAATCCTCTGTTGTTCCGGATTGATCATGCGGTTCGCGGTTGATAAAAACCATGTATTTTCCGCTCATATCCTCAGCGGAAACTATTTGAGAAGTCGCTGAAGAAACCGCGTCCGGAGAATCACTGCTCCAATTGATATATCCGCCCGCAGTCAAAACTCCGATGACTGTCGCGCCGAATACAGCGACAGATAACAGCCTGAGCAGATTACGCAATACTGTTTTCATAAATAACCTCATATCAAACAGCGGCCGGTATACTCCGACCGCCTTTATTGTAGTATTATTCCGCCGCCTTGTCAAGCGCGTCGAATACCGCGTCAGTAAATTGATTGTATGAATACGTCGCGCCCGAAATAGAATCAACATCCTCGGGATTGATTTTGTTGACGATATTTTTGGCGTACTCCTCACTGCCCTTGATTGCCTTTTGCGCCTTGTTGTAGTAGTCCTGATTTTTTATTTCGCCGTCTACCATACCGTAATCCTCGCCCTTAAGGGTTCCGTCTTCCTCATAGGTTTTGAACTCGCATGCAGTGATGACATTATCCTTTATCGTGATCGTTACCTCGCCGTAGCCGTTGCCGTTGCCTTCCTCGTCGCCTGAAATAACGGCGCTCTTGCCGGTGTAGGTTCCGTCCTTATAGGTTCGGTTGGAATTGCCGCAGCCCGCGAAAGCTGACGCAAGCAAAACAGCGCTCAATAAAATCGCAAATACTTTTTTCATTTATTTCACCCTCTTTATTCCTCAAAGCCTTCGTTTTTGATTTCATTCACAAGCCTGCCGTGTTCAAGTACAACGGTACGCTGCGCTACCTCCGCTACCTCCGGATCGTGGGTGACAACGATCAGCGTCGTTCCCTGACGGTGAAGCTGCTTGAAAATATCGATCACAATATTTTCATTCGCTTCATCAAGATTTCCTGTCGGTTCGTCGGCAAGGATGATCTCGGGATGGTTAATAAGCGCACGGGCAATACAAACACGCTGCTGTTCTCCGCCCGAAAGCTGGCTCGGCAGATGCTTGGCGCGATCCTTTAATCCGACCCGCTCCAACGCCTCCAGCGCCTCTTTTTCATCGGGCATACTGTGGTAATACTGCGACACCATCACATTTTCAACGGCGGTGAGATAGTTCACCAAATGGAACTGCTGAAAAATCAGACCGATTTTATCTCGCCGGATCTCCGTCAGCTTTTTGCCGCTCTCCTTGGCAATATCAACGCCGTCGAGAATCACCTCGCCGAGAGAGGGCTTATCCATACAGCCGATAATATTCATCATAGTGGATTTACCCGAGCCGGACGGTCCCATGATAGCGAGCCACTCACCGTTTTCTACGGTAAGATTGACGTTATCCAGCGCCTTTAGCGGACCGTAAATTTTTGATACGTTTTTTATTTCAAGTAAACTCATTATCATTCTCCTTTTAAGACCAGTGCCGGGTCAACATCGGTCGCACTTCTTACGGGAAGCAGGCAGGACAGACCCGTTACCAGAACGGACACTATTATTGTTATCGGAATCAGTACCCAATGGAACTGAATAGAGCTGTTAAATACATTCATGCTGACCGCCTGCGCAAAGATGAATCCGCAAACTGAACCGAGCAGACCGCCGATCGCGCCGAGAAGCAAGCCCTCGCCCATAAATTCAAAAATAATACTTTTGTTTGAGGCGCCCAGAGCCTTGCGTAAGCCAACCTCTTTTCTGCGCTCCGTAACGACCGCCATCATTGTAGTTGCTACGCAAATCATTGTAAGCAGCAGTACGATAACGGTTACAAGCAGCACTAACGCCTGCAGCTTGGAAAGCACGGTATTTTCCGACTGTGTAACACGCTTAACAAGTCTTGCGGATACGCCGTCAACGTTCTTTGTGATAGTATCGGCATACTTTTCCAATTCATCACGGTTAGCCGAAACACTTAATTCGGTCATATCAAATACATCTGTTTTTCCGGTTAACGCTTCCATGTCGGGAACTGAAATAAAAATGTATTTTTCCTCGTTTCCGCCTGTGTCCAAAATACCCGCAACGGTAAAATCACGGCTGTTTTGGTTGCGTTCGCCCTTATTTGCCTCGTCAGCCGTTGCGGGTGCTTCATCGAGGTCATAAACGAGCGTGACAGTATCGCCTGCCTTCACTTCAAGCGTCGCGGCGATTTCCTGACCGACAAGCGCCTGCCCCTCTGCTGACGGCCATTCACCGTCAACACGCCAATACGGGCTTGTTTTCTGAGCTTCGTCAAAATCTGTTGACGCCGCCATTAAAGGTCGTTCGTAAACAGTCATATTTTCGTAGCGGTACGGAGCCGCGCCGACAAGCTGACTGTTGTTGATTTTTTTCTTTGCGGAATCTATTTCGCTTTTACTCAGTTTTTTGCCGTTTGAGGAAGTGAATATCATATTTGCGCCGTAGCTGCGGAACTGCTCGCCCATCTGACGCGGCACGTCATAATAAATCGTTACCAAGCCGGATAAAATAGTCGCTCCGACGGCGATCGCGAGCAGAGCCACCAGCATTCTTGACCTTCGTCTTAAAAGTGAGGCGGTGATCATCCGCAAAAACATCGTTTGTTTTTTCATAAGAACTCCCCCTTACCTTCCGTGAAGAACTTCCGCGGGGCGGAGTCTCAGTAACATTCTGATTGCGGGAATGCTGCCCGCAAGGGTAACGATAACGATAAGCACCGCGACGATCGGAATTACCATCGGCTTCATCTCTATGGAGGAGTTGAACACGGTTTGTCCGATGATCTGCGCAAAGCCGTAGCCCATAAAGTATCCGGCGACGCCGCCGACTACAGCGGTGATGATGATTTCCGTCAGCACAATTCCCGAAATACGGTAATCGCGCGCGCCGATAGCCTTTAGCAAGCCGATTTCGTTACTGCGCTCCATTACGCTCGCGGTGACAAGGTTGGAGATTCCGAGCGCCGAACCGAACAGACTGAGGATCGTAATAAGTATCATCAACAATTGCGTTTTGTCGAGAATATTGCCTTCGGATTCGGCAACCTGACGAACAGGCGAAGCGACGGAATCGGGGATCGCTTCCTGGATTTGATAGCAGATGGAGCTTACATACGCCGTGCAGTACCAAGTTTCATAGTCCGCCGGAGACAGTGAGCCGGGACCCTTTGTAGCGGCTTTTTTGGCAAGCTCGTTGTCGGGCGTTGTCAGCGCACTGACCTCGATGCTGTCAATCAATCCCTTTGTGCCCGAAAGCTCCTGAGTGGTCGCGAGCGTCGTAAAAATTTGTTCGTCCTCGTCGCCGCCCGAATCAAAAACGCCGACAACCGAAAGCGTTTTTTCACCATCAGAGGTTTTAATATGAAGGCTATCGCCCGAGGATATGCCGAACCGTTCGGCAAGAACCGTGCCGACCATCGCGCCTCCGTTTACAGTGCCTTCCTTCTGCTCGTCAAGCCACTGACCGTTTTTGACATCCCACCAAGACCGCAGGCTGTGAATACCGGCGTCAAGCTCCTCGCCCGTATTCAGCGCGAGATGGTGATTAAACCATGTTCCGGTCAATTTGACCTCGGTTTCATCGTCAAGAACAACAGTTGTGTTAACAAACGGCGTAAAATCCAAAATATTGAAGCCCCAAAAAATCGTTTTGATTTTACCGAGGTCATCCTCCTTTAAGTGCGCCGCGGCGGTTTCCTCCTGTCCGTCGAGCGCGTACAGGTCGGTGAGCACAGAATTTTCCTTCGGCACTACGGTGATGTTCGCGCCGTATGCCTTTAGCTCCTGGTTCACCTTGTCGCCGACGTCGAGCATAATATTGAGCATTGCCGTCGCCAGTGACGCGCCTAACGCGATCGTTACGGCTATCATGATCATCTTTGATTTTTGCCGGAACAACGCTCCCTTTATCATTCTGAAAAACATAAATTACTCCTGAAATCCAATCACTTAAATTTGCGCTCATGCAGGACCAAGCCTTCGATCGGCACGATTATTTGACCATCTTTGACCTCATAATCAATAACGATCGGGTTACAGCCGCCTTTGAAGCCTATGGTATTGATGTTCATAACAACGTCGCAGCGCTTGCAAACGATTTGTCCCTCACGCTCAAAATAGCCCGCTTCGCCGCAGATGTCACACGCGTCAAGTCCTACGCCGTAGGAGCTTGAATTGGGCTTTTTGATGACGATAAAACGAATTTCCACATTCTTGTCAGTCGTGTAAGCGAAGCGGTGAAGATGTCCGTCGTCAACCTGAGAAAAATCAACATACATATTTTTTTCGTCCATATCACAGACTTCCACAGGTGCCTCCACGGGCTTTTTGTTGTTGACGGCGTGAACGATCGTGAGATTGACACAGGCAAGCATAACGCAAGCCAGAACGACTGCCGACCAGCGGCGTCGATTTCGCATAGCGGCTCTGATTTTACGTTTTTGGGCGGCGTTACTGTATTCCTCGCGGATTTTCAAATTGCGTATAAATAAAGCGATTGCGGCAATCAAAGCGCATGCCATTACACCGTAAATAAACAGCTCCTTGTTATTATTGACAAACTGTAAAATCGGGAACAGAAAACTAAACAGAGCCTTGTCACGGGTTTGGCGAACGATTTGCAATTGCAGCATCAATTGAATAAGCCTGCCAAGCACGCTGAACGCTGTAATAAAAGTCGCAAGATCGATCAGTATGACCGAGAGCGCGTTTGAAAGCGGCTTGAATATCTTAAATGCCGCGATACAGGCAATTAAATCAAGCAAAAAGCCGAGAATAACGCCTATGAGTCTATATAAGAAATCGGTAGAGAATACTGAGTTGCCCTGTAAGTCAAAGTTAAACGGATAAGCTAAAACGTCAGGCAAAGAATAAACCACTGCGGCAATCATTACTGTGACCGCCGCCGCAGTCACAAGGAAACGCGTAACAGGACGGACTTTTTTGACCGCAAACCAAACAATCATCGAAAGGATCAGAACAGCGGAGGCGATTACCAAAACTATCAACAGAACACATGTAAAGCCATTCCAGAAAGGCAGCTTCAAATCGCGGTTTGTATTCTTTTGTATTGCTACAAAAATCGAGGCTGCAATCGCAAAGCCTCCACCCGCAAGGAAAGCAATACGGCAGCTCTTGCCGAGCTTAAATTTAATAAACGCATACAGCATACCGACAAGGATCGCGGGGATCATCAAATCGACGGTCAGTTGTTCAAAATATTTCAGCATAGAAACATCCTTAAAATATATTTCTCTTATTGAGAGTTTAATTCTTACATGGAATAAAAGCTAAACTCTCAAAAAGAGCTTTTGGCAGCCCCCGAAAACCGGGAGCTGCCTTAGAAAAAGTGATTGGTGATTAAACCTTAACGGGGCCTGTATACTCCCAAGTCTTAGTAACAGAGAGAGGCTCGCCGTTCGTGAAGTAATCGTCAAAGGTTCCTCTGGGTCCGGTAAGCGCGTCGGAGTGAATGAGGTAATCGTTGTCAGCGGGGCTATGGATAGTGATTGTCAGCTCGTATGTACCCGCGTCGGGAAGCTTAATGTTCGCTCCGTAGTGCGGACCGTCGGAGGCTGCCATTTCCATGAATGTACCCTCTGCCTTAACCTCGCTGCCTGCGGTTACCTTGTAGTCAACCGTGAGGTAAGGAACCCATGAGCCCTTTTCATAACCAAGCGTGTTTTCAAGAGCAGATATGTCAGCCTCAAGGTGGATATCGTAATCCTCAGCCTTCTGCTCCTTGATGGTAGCGCCTGCCGTCATGGGAACTGCTTGGAAGAATACGGCGGAAACATTCATAAAGCCTACCTGCTCGTCCTCGAAAATCGGATATTCGGTGAAGCCCGCGTCATCAGCGCCGTCATCGGCTGCGTCAGCCTTTGTTTCTTCAGCCTTGCTCTCCTCTGTTTTGGAAGACCCGGTCTTTGATGATTCCGTTGCAGAAGAGCTGCTGTTGCCGCAGCCCGAAAGAGCGGCTGTTGCCGTTACCGCCATTGCCGCGGCACAGATGATTGCTAAAATCTTTTTCATGTTGATTTCTCCTTTGAAATTTTTATTATTTGAACATATACCCTCATTGAGTATTGATTCACTTGGTTATTATGCAGCTTGTTTTTTTAACTCTGCTTTAAGCTTTTTATTGGCAAGATGCTGCTTGATAAACAGCCATACCGTTATGCAGAGCAGGATAAACTGCGGTACGATCGTTTCGGTATGCGGATAGATACCGAAGATATCGAGGAAGTCGTTTGTCGGGATTCGCTCGACAAGCGGCGTTATTCCCTGAATTCTGAGAACAAGCTCAAAGCTGCCCTCCATAAGCTCCTTGATACCCGCTCCAAGGAAGGAGATAGCCATAATCGCCATCAGAATACTTGTTGCAAGGAAAAACGGTTTGAGCGGAAGCTTTACGGAGAAGAAGCGGATCGCCACGAAAATCGCTACAAGCGCGACCGCCGCAACAAGTACGCCGAGCCAAAGCCAGCCAACGCCGTCGCCCTCCTGAGCGTCTGTTATGATCTGCTGATAGAAAAGGATAACCTCGGCACCCTCACGGAACACCGCGAGAAAAGCGGTAAAGCCGAGCGCTATCATACTTCCTCTTGAAACAGAGCTTTCAACCTTTTTGTCAAGGTAGCCCTGCCACGCCTCGGATTCGGATTTTGAGAGCATCCAGTTGCTGACGTAGAAAAGAACCGCTACGGCGATCAAAGCCGTGATACCCTCGATCAATTCCTGATTAGCGCCGCCGTTTGTGGCGTTAGCGGTCTTGATCGCATTGAGAAGCATTGCCGCTCCGAAGCTAAGCGCAATAGCAAACAATGAACCGATGTAAACCGCGCGAACCTGTTTTTTATTACCGGATTTGATCAGGTAGGCAATAATACCGCCGATAACGAGAATCGCTTCTATTCCCTCGCGGAGCAGAATCACAAAAGCCTGAGCGAATACCGCTCCGGCGCTGCCGGCGCCGCCAACATTGCTTGTAACCTTATCCTCGGCGAGCACATTGCCCGTAAGCTTGGTATAGTTCTCGGCGAAAGCCTTGTCCTCTCTGTACTTTTGTACAAACGCATCACTGACGTCGCTGAGAATCGGAGCGTCTGTGTAAAGGTCTTTCATAAGATTATCCGCCGCCTTGTCGTAATCGTCAACGGAATTTGATTTTGCCGCCTGACGCAGGTCGCGGTAATAAAACTCGACCTCGTTTTTTCGCGACCCTGAAATACGCGCCATCGTCTGACGCTCAAAGCCGCACACCTCGTAGTAGCCGTAATACGCGTCCTGCGCGCATTTATACGCCGCGTCGGTATTGCCGTCAACAAGGTTTTGCCGTCCTGCAGCAACCACCTTTTCAATGGCGTACGCTACCTCGTTCATGTTGGTCTTTTCACTGTCTGGAAAATACTCGGGCTGCGCCTCCTTCCACGTTGCGAAGTGCGCCGTTTCTTCCGCAGCGAACGCCTGCAGCGGGAATACCGCTGCAAAAGCGGCGAACACAACCAAAATAATCGCAAAAATCTTTTTGTGTGAATGAGCCTTAGCCGTCACACTTATCGCCTCCCAGTCGTTAGTTAGTTTGTGCTAACTGATTTGCTTGAAAATAAGTCGATGTCAACCGACTTTAGTATTATATTGCTCTATTAAGTTAGGCTGATTTAACTGCACAGTTATCACAAGCTAACTCAGGCAGAAAAAAATATGGAAAAATTCCGATAGATACTATATCATATAAAAACCCACTTGTCAAGCGGTTTCTCAAAATTTTTCGAGGGAAAGCGCGCCGCTGACTCTCCCCCAAAAATCTAATAACAGGAATCAAATCAAGAAGCCGGCTCAAGTTTTCCGGCATTCATTCTTAGGACAATATTTGCATAGCTCCGCGCTTCACTGTCATGCGTGGCAATTAAAACCGCCGCGCCGCGCTCAGCCTGTTCCCTCAGCAAACAAAGAACCGTTTGCGTGTTTTCGTCGTCAAGGTCGCCAGTCGGCTCGTCGGCAAGTATAATATCGGGAGAGTTCATCAAGGCTCTCGCGATCGCCATCCTCCGCAGCTCGCCGCCGGACAACTCGTTCGGCATAGCGTCAGCCAGTTCGGCAATTCCGACGGTTTTTAAAAGCTCCTTTGCGCGTGAAATCGATCCGTCCTCCTGTTTTCCGTAAATCAGCGAGGGTGAAAGCACGTTTTCAAGCACGGTCAAATTTGTCAGCGCCGTACTTCCCTGTGGGATCATACCGATATGGCGGTTGCGAAACAGTGACAAGGCTTTATCGTCAAGTCGGTACAGGTCGATTTCACCGTATCTTACAACGCCCTCTGACGGCGCCAGCAAACCGCCGAGCATATTGAGCAGCGTCGTTTTGCCGCTGCCGGATTTTCCGAAAATCGCGGTCAGCGTTCCCTGATCAATTGAAATATCTGTTTCGCGGACGGCGTAAAACCAGCTTGCGCCGTCCTTTGTTCTGTTAAATTTTTTGCTGACTTTTTCAGCTGAAAGAAACATCAGTCGTCACCTCTGAGAATAAGTCCCGTACCAATTTTACTGATTTTCACTGCCGACGATGCCGCTGTTACAGCGCCCGCCGCAACGGTCAATACAACCGTTAATGCTCCCGCAATCAGCATTACAGGCACAGGCGGCAGTAAGAACGGCAAACCGATCATGTTCTCGATTGCCGGTGTAAACAGCGCTGTGATCAGCACTGTCAAGACCGCTCCAAATAGGCTTCCCAAGAAGCCGTACAGCGCAGCTTCACGAAAAACAAGCCCGGCAAGCTTTACCCTTGACGCACCGAGTACACGCAAAACGGCAAATTCTTTTTTCCGCTCATTGATATTCATGGTAAACACGATTGCCAGAATAACAACCGATAAAATCCAGACAACCACCATTAATAGACTGATCGTTGCCGATACGCCCGACAAGCTTTCCGAAACACCGGAAATCATATTCTGCGTGCGAATAGCCTTTACCTGACGGACGTGCAGATTGATGTCTCCGGCGACTTCATCAATATCGTAGCCGTCGGCGACCTTGATCAGTACCGAAGAAACAACGTTGTCGGGATCGATTGTTTTTTCCTGGTTAGGATTTTTCTCATTGTGCGCCCTGATAAGCTCCTTCATGGTATCGATATCAACATACAGAGCACTGTCAAGCTCGGTACCCGTTTTATCAAGCACCGCCTGAACATGCAGCGTCTTTCCGTAAATTTCAACGGTCATATCCGTATTTGGCGTAACATCGCTGCCGACAACCGCGTCGTAAAGCCCCAGTTTGTCTGAATAGCTTTTTTCTACCCACGGCTGAATGGAAAAATCCGTAGCCGGGTCAAAGCCGATTATCTGCAAACGGCTTGAACAGCAGGAAGCCTTTGCCGAAGCAAGATAAAACTGCGCGGTTATCTTGTCAATGCCTTCTATCTCGGTCTTGATTTCTTCATAGTATTTGGAATCCATATAAAACTGCCCGGGCTTGCCCTGAATAATCACCGAGTCATAGCTTACCTGCGAGGTCGCTGCGTAGGGTGTGACGATAATATCCGCGCCCAACCGCGCCGAAAGACTGTTGATTCCGTTTGACAGACTCATTACCATTACTGTTCCGCCAAAAGCAGAAAGTGCCAAAAAAGCCGATATAAAAATCAGCGCAAGGCTTCTTGCCGGCTTTCTGACAAGGTTTTTAATAGGCAAAGAATTAATTGAGCGCATGTTATTTCTCTTTTCTTCTTATATTCAGGATAAGACCTGTAACCGCCGCAACAAACGCAGCGGAGGCAAAAAGCAGCGTAACCGGCTGTGTGACAGTTCTGCAGTGCATATCGGGCATCATGCAGAGCGGAATCAAGGTTCCCGGTACAAGTGCTGTGAGAATTGAGGTCAGGCATGCGGCTAAGTCAAGCCCTGCCCTGAACATTCTGTTGGGAACGATAACCGCCGCCAACGCTTCGGCTGAAATCAACGCGCCGAGAGACGTAATGATCACCTGTGCCCAGTGACAATTCATAAAGCTGCCGTCCTCTTTTGCGCCGCACGCGCTGAAAAATGTCAGCGAACCAATTATAATAACCAATCCTATTACGAGCAAAATAATCTCCGCCATTCCTGTTTTTAATCTTTTCATATTTACCTCCGCGTTTCATTTAGTTAGCTAACACTAACTTGCTGTCAAAAAATAAAAACTCATTCCTCCGCACGAAAAGGCGCCTTACGGATAAAAGTAAGATAGCTTTTTAATGCAGTAAATGCCTGTATGCTGTCGTCACTAAGGTAATGCTCAATACTGGAAGCGTCCTCTTCAGCAACGTACTTATCCACGCCCAGCTCAACTAAAAACGAGTAAATGATTTGGTAACGTTCCATAATCCGCTCCGCTGTTTTTTGCCCTTTTTCAGTAAGCTCAATTGTTTTATCTTCTAAAACCACAATAAATCCTTCATCCACAAGCTCTCTAATTGTCGCAGATACCGTCGGCTTCGTCACACCCAGCTCGCGCGCAATATACGCGCCGCGAACGGGGCCGTTCCGTTTCAACTGATAGATTGTTTTCATATAATTTTCTATTTTTTTATCACGAATCATTGTTCCCCACCCTAAAAAGTTAGCCTATGCTAACCATCCCGTAAACTACAAAGTCAGGCAATAAGCCTGACCTTACCGGGATATTATAACAGCCTAAGTTCTTTTTGTCAAGACAATTTTTTATCCCAGCGCCACGTCCAAAACCATCATTACCGTGAAGCCGAGAGCAAACATAATGACTCCGACGTTGGAATGCTCACCCTGCGACATTTCGGGGATCAGCTCCTCTACTACCACATAAATCATCGCGCCTGCCGCAAAGCTGAGCAAATACGGCATTACGGGAACCATCAGCCCTGAAACCAAAATTGTTATCAATGCGCCGATTGGCTCTACCGCTCCCGACAGTACGCCGCCAAAGAATGAAAACGACTTGCCTTTTCCCTCTGCGTGAAGCGGCATAGAGATGATCGCTCCCTCGGGAACATTTTGTATCGCTATTCCAAGGGCAAGCGCCAGCGCGCCGCCTGCGGATATTTCGGCTGAGCCTGAGATCAAGCCCGCGTATATCACACCTACCGCCATACCCTCGGGGATGTTATGCAGCGTAACCGCAAGCAACAGCATGGTTGTTTTAGCCAGCTTGCTTTTGTGTCCTTCAGCTTTATCGGCGAACATATGAAGGTGCGGTATTGTTTTATCGAGTATCAATAAAAACAGCGTTCCTATCCAGAATCCGACAACTGCGGGTACAAACGCAAATATCCCCATCAAATCGCTCTGTTCTATGGCAGGTATCAGCAGGCTCCAGACGGAAGCCGCTGTCATCACGCCTGCCGCAAAACCCGTCAAGGCGCGCTGAACACTTTGCCCGAGCTGCTTTTTCATAAAGAATACAAACGCCGCGCCTAAGGTTGTTCCGATAAACGGTATCAGGATTCCGAGTATTACAGATATGTTCACACAATCATCTCCGACAGCGCGTTCTTTAGTTTTTCCGCGCTAAGATATAGCTTTTCAAGCTCCTGCCCTTCCAGCTCTGTTATTATCCTTTCTGCGACGCCGTTTTTACATAACTTTGACGGCAAGCTCAATGCGACCCCGTCTATTCCGTACTCTCCTGTCAGCGGAGAACTTACGGAAGCGATAACATTTTTATGATTGATTATCGCGTCGGTAAGCATACAGACACAAGTAGCTATACCGTAATGTGTTCTTCCTTTCGCTGAAATGATGTTTGTTCCGAGGTTTTTGACCCTCGTTTGGATCGTCGCTTTTATTGAGGCGTCCCACTTCAAATGTTTTTTGAGGCAGTATTCCTCTACAGCCACACCGGAAAGTAACCGTCAAATAAACCACCGTATTGCCCTCCACCCTGAGAATGTGCGAAAATATAAGCAAAAACGAAGTGTGCGGTTGTAGTCCGTTGTATTCGAACGGATATAATCGACTACAATCGAACACGA
>Ga0310695_10001386_pt1 | contig 57735 bp, 50 predicted proteins | sample RumenRJG_04DNA_FD_203882 | JGI IMG/M metagenome (GOLD analysis project Ga0310695, IMG submission 203882) | Bovine rumen microbial communities from Lethbridge, Alberta, Canada - RJG_04 (v2) (version 2) | ecosystem: Host-associated > Mammals > Digestive system > Stomach > Rumen | place: Canada...
GCCAGCAGGTAGTTGGCGGGATTGGTGCTCTGCCCTACTGCCTGGGTAATCTTGTCGATGGCGATAGCCTCGGCCTCGGCCCTGCGGATGCGTGCCTGGGCTTCACCCTCGGCGCGCAGGATTTCGGTCTGCTTGTCGGCCTCGGCCTGGTTGATGCGGGCGGTCTTCTGACCCTCGGACTGCAGGATGGCAGCCTGTTTCTGACCTTCGCTGGTGAGGATGGTGGCGCGCTTGTTACGCTCGGCCTGCATCTGCTTCTCCATGGCCTGGAGCACGGTCACGGGCGGCTGGATGTCCTGCAACTCAACGCGGTTCACCTTGATACCCCACTTGTTGGTGGCGTCGTCGAGGACGGCGCGCAACTTGGAGTTGATGGTGTCGCGTGAGGTCAGCGTCTGGTCCAGTTCAAGTTCACCGATGATGTTACGCAGCGTGGTCTGCGTCAACTTCTCGATAGCGTTGGGCAGGTTGTTGATCTCATACACTGCCTTAAACGGATCCATAATCTGGAAATACAGCAACGCGTTGATTTGGGTCAGTACGTTATCCTTGGTAATCACGTTCTGCTTGTCGAAGTCATAGACTTGCTCGCGCAAGTCAATTGAGTTGGTGGTGCGGTAGCGTCCGTGTTCATAGGCCACGATGCTCTTGGCACGGTCGATGAACGGGATAATGACATTGATACCGGGCTTGAGCGTGGCGTAATACTTACCTAGGCGCTCAATGATCTTGGTCTCGCTCTGCGGAATGATAACCAGGCTGTTTTTCACCAGTATCAGGGCCAGCAAGATAATGACGATAAGAAAAATTACAATCGGATCCATAAGAAATCGTATTTATTGGGTTGATAATTGTTTGAGCATGGATTACTCGTTGACGGGCTCAACGGTGGCGATGATGCTCTCCATCTTGGTGATGCGCACGCGTGTGCCCGTGTTGATGGCACTGCCGTCGGCGCTGACGGCCTTCCAGTTGTCGCCATCGACGGCAACGCGGCCATAGCCGCCGGCCTCGATGTCCTCGGTCACACGGCCTTCACGTCCAATCATGGCTTCGGCATTGCTCAGGCGCTCCTTTTGCGGCTTGTGCAGTTTCTTGACCAGGGCGGGCCTTACCAGCAGAAGGCTCAGAGCCGATACCACGGCAAAAATGATGATCTGCCAGGTTACTGTGAGACCGCAGCCGGCAACGATGGCAGCCACAGCGGCACCGATGGCGAAGCACAGGATGAAGAAATCACCTGACGAAAGTTCTAAAATCAGACAGATAATTGAAACGATGACCCAGATGAGCCAGACGTTGGTTGAAAAATAGTCAAACATAATCTTTATCGTTTATTGGTTTGTATTGTTCTGTTCACTTCGCGATTTCCGCTGTTATCTCTTAGACGCATCATCCTGCTGAAAAACTACTCGCAACGTCAACATTTTTTGGGTGTCCGCGTGTGGTGGTTAGACGGTCATCTACATCGCTCGGATGGGCGTGAGGGCTGTTGCGTTAAGGTTGCCCAAAGTTATGGCTTTTTAACTAAATCTGCAAATTTTATGCCAAAATTAACAAAGAAATCCCGCCCGAATACCCGAATGTCCCCGAAGAAGCGATTCTCAGAGGGTTAAAATGCGTTTTTGGGCTGAAAACCAGTGTTTTTGGACTTTTGGCGCTTTGGGCCAGAAAAATCGGGTAGGGGGGTCCAGCGCCCAGCAATGGGGTCGCGGGGCCGGATAAGGGTCCCGCAAGGCGATTATTAGCGTTTTTTCTTGTTATACAACAATATTTGTGTTATCTTTGTCTCCCGTTTTTCAAATCATAGAGGAAATGACCGAAATCAACTACATGCTTCAAGGCAATGCTGTGATGCCGGCGCTCAACGAGCCGGTCGTGCGCGAGTGGATTGTCAAGGTGGCTGACCTTCATGGACAGAGGGTGGGGTGCCTGACCTATGTCTTCTGTGACGACGAGTACATCCTGGAAACCAACCGCGAGTTCCTCGGCCATGATTATTACACCGACATCATCACCTTTGATTACACCAATTCGCGCCACATTGCGGGCGATATGGTCATCTCGCTGGATACCGTGCGCAGCAATGCCGAAATGCTGGGCGTAGACTATGAGACCGAGTTGATGCGCGTCATCATCCACGGTGTGCTGCACCTGTGCGGCATCAACGACAAGGGTCCCGGCGAGCGCGAGGTGATGGAGGGCTATGAAAACGAGGCCCTGGCGATTCTTCCCGAAAATGTGTTCCTAAAATGAGGCTGGACTATGATGTGATAGTGGTGGGGGCCGGCCATGCCGGCTGCGAGGCTGCCTGTGCGGCGGCCCGTTTGGGTTCACACACCCTGCTCATCACCATCGACATGAACAAGATTGCCCAGATGAGTTGCAATCCTGCCGTTGGCGGCATCGCCAAGGGTCAGATTGTGCGCGAAATTGATGCCCTGGGCGGACAGATGGGCATCGTCACCGACCGCAGCAGCATCCAGTTCCGTATGCTCAACCGCAGCAAGGGCCCCGCAATGTGGAGCCCCCGGTCACAGAGCGACCGCCAGCAGTTCATCCTCGAGTGGCGCACGGTGCTCGAAAACACGCCAAACCTGTATATGTGGCAGGATTCTGTCGATGAATTCATCATCGAGGGTGGGGTAGTGAAGGGTGTGAAAACGGCCCTGGGTATGACTTTTGGTGCAGAAGCCGTGATTCTCACAGCCGGCACTTTCCTCAATGGACTGATGCATGTGGGTCCTGTCCAGACCCCCGGAGGACGCGTTTCGGAGCCTCCAGCACGCGGAATCACCGAACAATTGGCATCGTTAGGCTTCACCGTGGGGCGCATGAAGACGGGTACACCGCCGCGCCTCGACGAGCGAACCATCGATTTCTCGCAGTGCATCCGTCAGGACGGTGAGCAGGATTTCCACCATTTTTCCTACCTGCCCGGTGTGACTTCGACCCTGCCCCAGCGTCCCTGTTGGATTGTGCACACCAATGAACAGGTGCATGACGTGCTGCGCGAGGGCTTGCCGCAGTCACCGCTCTACAATGGCCAAATCACCAGCATCGGGCCACGTTACTGCCCCAGTATCGAGACCAAAATTGTCACCTTTGCCGACAAGACGTCCCACCAGTTGTTCATCGAACCCGAGGGCGCCACGACCCACGAGATGTACCTCAACGGTTTCTCGTCGTCGCTGCCCTGGGAGGTGCAGATCGAGGCCTTGCGCCACATCCCTGCCCTGCGTGATGTGCATGCTTTCCGCCCCGGCTACGCTATCGAGTATGACTTCTTTGATCCCACTCAACTCACCCATACCCTCGAGTCCAAACTCGTCAGGAATCTGTTCCTTGCTGGCCAGGTGAATGGCACTACGGGCTATGAGGAGGCCGCCGGCCAGGGACTCATTGCCGGTATCAATGCCCATCAGAATATCACCGGAGGAGCACCGTTTACCCTCGCTCGTGACGAGGCCTACATCGGTGTACTTATCGACGATTTGGTGACATGTGGCGTAGATGAACCCTACCGTATGTTCACTTCGCGTGCCGAGCACCGCATCCTGCTGCGCCAGGACGATGCCGACATGCGCTTGACCGAGAAAGGCTATCAACTGGGTCTGGCCACCCGCGAGCGTTATGACCTGATGCTGTCCAAGCGCGAACAGATTGAGAATTTGACGGCTTTCTGCCGTGAATTCACCGTCAAGGCGGCCGTCATTAACCCCGTGCTCGAGGCAAATGGAATGGCCCCGCTTACCCAGGGTCAGCGCCTGCATGACCTGCTGCTGCGCCCCCAACTCAATATGGCGATGCTGGCCGAGGCCTTGCCCGACCTGCAGACCCAAATCGACAACCTCGATGCCGACCGGCGCGAGGAAATCGTCGAGGCAGCCGAAATCGCCATCAAGTACCGCGGCTATATCGAGCGCGAGACTCTCGTCGCCGAACGTGCCGCCCGCCTCGACAATGTGACCCTCAAGGGCAAGTTTGACTATTCCCAGATACACCAGATTTCGACCGAAGCGCGGCAGAAACTCCAGGCCATCGACCCCGAGACGGTGGGGCAGGCCTCACGCATCCCCGGCGTCTCGCCGAGCGACATCAACATCCTGCTCGTGCTGCTGGGCCGATAAATTGTTCCACGTGAAACAAAATTAACCTAATACACTGATTTACAATGGATAACAAAGAATTAGAACGTGTAAAAAGCGTCGTGCGCAACATCCCCGACTTTCCTGTCCCGGGTATTCAGTTCAAGGACCTGACCACGGCATTCAAGGACCCCGAGGCTCTGCAGATCATGACCCGCGCCATGGTAGACCTGTACCGCGACAAGGGCGTGACCCGCGTTGTGGGCATCGAGGCCCGAGGCTTTATCGGAGGCGCCATCCTCGCCACCCAACTGGGTGCCGGCTTTGTGCCCCTGCGCAAGCCGGGCAAACTGCCTGCCGAGGTCATCCAGAAATCCTACTCCAAGGAGTATGGCACCGATACCATCGAGATCCACATGGACGCCATCACCCCCGACGACGTGGTGGTCATCCACGACGACCTGCTCGCCACCGGCGGCACGATGCTGGCTGCCTATGAACTGGTCAAATCGATGAACCCCAAGAAGGTTTACATCAACTTCATCTGCGATCTGGCCGACCTGCACGGACGCGAAGTGTTCCCGCCTGAGGTCGAAATCACCTCACTGTTCACCTTCTGATAGCGTCTATAGTATCTATCGTTTTCAGGAGATTCATTGGAGATGACCGACGACTTGAAACTTAAATTGTCCTTGCTGCCCGAGGAACCCGGAGTGTATCGCTACCGCAACCGCGAGGGCACCATCATCTATGTGGGCAAGGCCAAGAACCTGAAGCGTCGTGTCAACTCCTACTTCAACCGCGAGCATGAGTCGGTGCGCACCACGATGCTGGTACGCAACATTGCCGATCTGGAGTACACCGTCGTCAACACCGAGGAGGAAGCGCTCGACCTGGAGAATGCCCTCATCAAGGAGTTCCAGCCGCGCTACAACGTGCTGCTCAAGGACGACAAGAGTTATCCGTGGATATGCGTGTCGGGTGGATTGTACCCGCGCGTCTACATCACGCGTGAGGCGCGCTCCAAGGGTGACCGCTACTATGGGCCGTATCCCAAGGCCGAGGTCGCCAAGGTCCTCATCGACACCATCCGCCAGATTTATCCCTTGCGCACTTGCCGCCTGAATGTTTCACGTGAAACAATCGACGCGGGCAAGCATCGCCTGTGCCTGCAGTACCACATCCACCGGTGCGAGGGCTGCTGCCAGGGACTGGTGTCGCCCGAGCAGTACGGAGGCTACATCAGCGAAATCAGGCAGATCCTGAATGGCGATACCCATGTGCTGATGGATGTGCTCATGGCGCAGATGCAGCAACTGGCGTCGGAACTGCGCTTTGAGGAGGCCGAGGTGCTCAAGCGCCGTTACCGCCTGCTGGAGCACGTGCGCCGCCGCTCGGTCATCGTCAGCCCCACGATTCACAACATCGACGTGTTCGGCTTGCTGCGCGACGAGGATTCGGTCCACATCAACTTCATGCACATGCGGGGTGGGGCAGTGGTACAGTCATTAACCCTCGAGTATCGCCTCTCGACGCGTGACGAGAGTGATGCCGAGATGATGTCGATGGCGGTGGCCGAGGTACATCAGCGCTTTGCCGAGGTCTACACTACCGACCGCGTCGCCGAGGCGCTGGTCAACGTGTTGCCCGACGTGGAGTTTGCCGGCCTCACGTTCACCATTCCGCAACGCGGCGACAAAAAGAAACTGCTGGACATCGCGGTGAAGAATGCCGTCCAGCACCGCACCGACCGCCTGAAGATGATGGAGAAACTCAACCCAGAGCAGCGCACCACTCGCACACTGACCACCATGCAGCGAGACCTGCGCATGACAGTGCTGCCGCGCCATGTCGAGTGCTTTGACAACAGCAACATCAGCGGCTCGAGTCCTGTGGCCTCGTGTGTGGTGTTCCGCAACGCCAAGCCGTCCAAGAAGGAGTACCGCCACTTCAACATCAAGACGGTGGAGGGTGCCGACGACTTCGCGTCGATGCGCGAGGTGGTCACCCGACGCTACAGCCGTCTGGTCCAGGAGGGCGAGGAGTTGCCGCAGTTGCTCATCGTCGACGGTGGCAAGGGACAAGTGACTGCGACCATCGAGGCGCTCGACGCTGTAGGTCTGCACGGCCGCATAGCCGTCGTGGGCATCGCCAAGCGCTTGAATGAGGTCTATTTCCCGGGCGACAGCATTCCCTTGTTCATCGACAAGAACAGCGAGACGCTGCACGTCATCCAGCGCCTGCGTGACGAGGCCCACCGCTTTGCCATCTCCTTCCACCGCAAGCAGCGCAGCAAGGGACAGGTGCACAGTGCCCTCGACGACGTGCCCGGCATCGGACCCGCCACCCGCACCGCCCTGCTCAAGCACTTCAAGTCACTCAAACGCATCCGTGAGGCCAGCGAGCAGGAACTCGCTGCCGTCATCGGCCCTGCCAGGGCGCGTACCCTGCGCGAGGCGCTTGGCACCACCCCGGCCAAGGATTGACCTCAAGCCTCAACGCTGTCATGGTGCCAAGATTGCTTAACGGCAGCGCCCCCTTCCTGATCAGACACATTTTCCTACCTATTCCGCACGTGAATGATAACATGGGATGTTGCGGACATCAAGAAAACAAGCACCGAGGCTCATCGCCCCGGTGCTTGTCTTTCTTTAAACTATAATAACTGCTATAGATAAATGTAGAATTATTTAACGTGAGTTCGATGAAAATAAATCATTGATGCTTAATCCATTCGCTATGTAGAGACGCAAAATCTTGCGTCTCTACTGGCTCTGTGGAAGTTAAGTCGTTGATAATTAAGGCTTATTATCGTATTCGCAACTGATTACCACATGTGGGTGCGTGATAATATTACTTTAGTCTTTGGACCTTAGTTTTTGGTTGCGGTAACTTATTCCTCGATATGGCCGAATTGCTCATTCCACGGGGAGCGGCCTTGATAGGACGAGATGGACGTCGATGGAACGTGGAGGGTGCGGTCGCTGTAGTCGCCCGATGGCAACATGAAGGCGTCAGGCGATGTGGCGACCAGTCCAGGATCGACAATACCACACACGACGTCTTTCAGACCCGTGCAGTTGTTGAAGGCCTTGCGTCCGATGAACTTCACGGCACCAGGAATGCATATTGAGTTGAGAAAAACACATCCGTCAAAGGCGGCATAACCGATGGCCGTAACCGAAGCCGGGATGACGGTGTTGCGGCAGCCGGCAATCAGTGTGCCCGTGGCCGTCTCGATAATGGCGTTACAGCCCTGGCGTGAATCGTAATGGGGATTTCCGCCTGCAACCGTCACACTCGCGAGCGACGGGCACTCCCTAAATGCCGAGCGTCCAATCGAGGTGACTGACTTTGGGATGTTGATAGCGGTCAACGAAAAGCAACCGCGGAAGGCCGCCGTTCCGATGGACCGTACGGTCTGGGGTATGTTGATGGCCTTGAGGAGGGAACAGCCATAGAACTCGAAGTCGCCTATCGAGGAGACAGATTTGGGGAGGCTGATGCTCTCCAGTGAACTACATCCGCCAAAGGCCGCTTGACCCAGTGAACTGACCGTGTTGGGTATGTCAAGGGTCCTAAGAGCCGAGCATCCGCTAAATGCCGCGTCACCGATATACGTCACCGAGGCGGGGATGTTGATGCTGGAGAGGGACGTGCATTCCGCGAACGCATAGTTGCCGATCGCTGTGACCGATTTGGGAATGCTGAGCGAAGTGAGCATAAAACATCCGCTGAAGGCGTTGTCACCAATCGAGGTGACCGTTGCGGGAATGACGGTGTTCATGCAACCGGCCAGCAGTGTGCCCGTTGCTGTCTCAATGATGGCGTTGCAACTGTCACTAGAGTTATAGCAGGGATTTCCGCTGGCCACGCTCATGCTGTAGATTGCCGGGCAATGCTCGAAAGCAAAAGCGCCAATAGACCGTACCGTGGCAGGGATTTCCACACGGTTGAGTGCTTTACAGTCAAAGAATGCCGAAGCGCCGATACTGTTGAGACCCATGGGGAAGGTGACGCTGCGCAGTTCGGTACATCCCCTGAAGGCATAGTCGCCCACCGAGTCCACACCGTCGGGGATATCTATGCTGGCAAGCGTTGAGCATCCCGAGAAAGCGTAGTCTCCAACTGCCTTGACAGAGGAGGGGATGACCGTATTGCGGCAACCCGCTATCAGTGTGTTCTCGCGGGTCTCAATAATGGCGTTGCACTCGTCACGTGAATCATACCGCGGGTTGTTGCTCGCCACACTCATGCTCGTGAGCGATGGGCAGTATTCAAAGGCCGTGTCACCGATGCTCCTGACACTGTCGGGGATGTGTATTCCCCGGAGTGACGAGCAGCCATAAAAAGCCTGGTAACCGATAACCTTGACCGAATTGGGGATATTCACGCCCTGGAGTGACGAGCAGCGGTAAAAGGCCTCAAAGCCTATCTTGCTCACAGAATTGGGGATATAAATGCTGGTTAGGCCCGTGCAGCAGTAGAAAGCCCAATCGCCGATGGCGACCACGCTGACGGGAATGACGGATTTCTGGCATCCGACAATCAACGTCCTGCTTGCCGTTTCGATGATGGCATTGCAACTGTCGCGGGAATCATAGACGGGGTTGCCATCATCCACGGTGATGGACGTGAGCGAAGTACAGTTGCTGAACGATACACTGCCTATACTCGTCACAGCACTCGGGATATGGACGCTGATGATTGATGTGCACCCCGAGAACGCGAACGAACTGATTGTCGTGACCGCATCCGAAATCTCAGGTTCAGTAACTTCCATCCCCTTCAAAAACAAGCGGTGAGCATGATAACAGGGATTGGCCGACTCCGATTCGAAGTCGATGCCGCACCAGCGGTCCAAATCGCTGATTTCCACGCTGTCAAGTGCCGTGCAACCTGCAAAGGCATGTTCCCCGATTGCTGTAACAGTGCGTGGGATCGTGACGCTGGTGAGGGCAGAGCAGTCGAGAAATGCCGCACGGTCAATGGCAACAACCGGGAAAACACTATCATTGTGGCAGATGGAGTCTGGGATGGCCACATCGCCGTAATATGGATAGATGCCGCTGATGACGATGGCATGGCCATCAATGATGCGATAGTATATGCTGCCGACTTCCAGATTTTGCCCAGTGATGGAGGCAGGCAGCAGGATGGTCAGCAGCAGGATGGCGTTTTGGATGAACAGTTTCATGGTGATGCTGGGCGATATAGCGTGAGTTCGACGATTGTGTTTCATCGAACTCACGCTACTTTAATAACTACTAATGATAGATGTAGAATTACTCACCGTCTTGTTTTTGTGGTTCGCCCTGGAGTTTGAAGGAAATGGGGATGGTGTACCAAACGGCCACTGGTTTGCCGTCTTGGCGACCGGGGATGAAGTTGGGCATTGACTTGACCACGCGAAGTGCCTCGGCATCCAGTTCGGGATCTACCGAGCGGGCTATCTTGACTTCCCCAATCCGTCCGTCCTTCTCAATCACAAACTGCACAGCCACACGGCCCTCGACATTGTTCTTGGCCGCATTAGCGGGATATTGGATGTTCTGTGCCAGATATTTCATCATTTCGGCTTGGCCACCGGGAAACTCCGGCATCTGCTCGACAGATTCATAGACATCCTGGGATACCTCGGGCTCATTATAGGCCACTACAACGAGTTCATCGGCTGTTTCGGTTGTCGGGTTGGCAAAGGCCAACAGCGCCAATGCTGTCACGGGCACCACAGCCAGCGCACGCAATTGTCTCCATCGGCTGCTTTTGTTAATCGTCATCATACGGATTCGCTTTTTTAAAGATTGATAATTGAAGTTATTTGCCATCGAGAACAGTTGGTCCCCAACGGACTTTTTAATCAGCAGCAACTGGTACTGCTTCACGTCGACGCCTTGGTTGACTACGGCCTCATCGGCCTCATATTCGTGAACCTGCCTCAACTCTCGCCCTATCAGCCATGCGGCAGGGTTCCACCACTGGAACATGGTCATCAATTCGATGAACAGCACGTCCCATGAATGTCCGAGCCTGATGTGTGCCTGCTCGTGAGCGAGGATTTCGCGCTGGTTGTCCTGATAATCCTGCTCATTGATCACGATGTGCTTGAAATAACTGAATGGTGCTTGGTCGCCAGGGACGATATGCAATGTGATGCCACCAGGCAGCAATTCTTTCCGTCCCTTCCTCAACAGGCGGTGCAGGCTCCATTGGCTATGCAGCAGCCATGCGGCCACCAAAGCCACCCCGATAAAATACAGCACGTTGGCAATGTTCATTATATTCCAGAAACTGTTCACCTGCTCGGGTTGAGCAGCACTGGCCGGTGTGATGATCAGTTCTTCCAGCATCACGATGGGATTGGCAACCGGGGTGGGGGAGGCTATCGTGAACTGAATCCACGGCAGCACCATCGCGAGCACCATGACCACCAGCAGTGTCACCCGGTTGAACCGGTGGAACGTCTCGCGGCTGAGCAGCAACTTCCACAGCAGGTAGAAGGCGATGAGGCACAGGCCCACTTTGATTTGATACATTAGTAACATAGCGGTTGACGGTTACTGTTGGTTGTTCTGTTCCACTTCACGGATGAGTTCTTTCAAGTCCTCGACGCTGATTTTCTCGCTCTTGACCAGAGCCGACACGGCGCTCAGGTAGGACTTGCCGAAGAACTTGTTGACCACGTTGGTCAACGAGCCGCCGCGATACTCCTCGCGGCTGATGCGGGCAAAATACTGGAAGCAGCGGGCCGTAATGGCTTTGTGGCCCAGGAAACCCTTTTCCTCCAATATTTTCATTAATGTAGCCAAGGTGTTCACATGGGGGCGGGGCTCGTCATAGCAGGCCTGCAACTCACGCACGAGCATGGGGCCGTGGTCCCACATCCGCTCCATGATTTCCTCTTCTTTCTGTGTTAACTGTTTCATTTTCGCTCTTTTTTGAGTTTCACGTCGCAAATTAACTAATTGTTTTAGTCATATGACAAATTATTTTAGTTAATAAAACTAAAAATATTAGTTTTTTCTTGTTTTTTCCAGCAAGACAGTGGATTACTAAAGTTTGGCACGGGATTTGCTAATTGATTCGGGAATGAATGATTTAAGTTAATAAAGAAAGGAGTAGGACGATGTCACTGTTCAGGGTACTATTATCGATTATTTTCCCGCCGCTGGCCGTAGTGGACAAGGGGTGCGGATCGGTGCTTATCATAGCGATATTGACTTGCTTCGGATGGATACCGGGTGTGATAGGCGCTCTGGTCATCCTGAACAAGAACGAGTGACGCTCTCTTGGTTGCCGCACGCGTTGCGGACCGCCGATGGGTGGCCTGCCTAGGGAAAAACAGTATCATCTATCCAGACATCTGGATCTGGAAACACCCAACAAAAAGGGACATTGACGGCTTTCGGGCCATCAGGTCCCTTTTTTGGTTGGGGCATGTTTGCCGGCTTCATCGTCACTGTTCAGCGGCTCGGCGTGGGGTAGGGTGGCGGTGTCAGGCCGGAGGGTTGTGCTTTATTGTAACCATTCAGCGAAAGCAACGGGTTCCTTGTGCGAAAATTGTTAAAAAACGGTAACGGGGCAAAAAATGCGGCGTTTTTTTTGCCAGTTCGCCAAGTTGCCTTAACTTTGCATAAAAATTGAATATAATTACCTTTTCCGAGGGTTCAATTTTGATTGTAAACGACGAAAAAAGTTTAACCTAAATATTTGAAAATCAATGGAATTACCATTTGCTGAATCTTGGAAGATCAAGATGATCGAGCCCCTTCGCAAGAGCACTCGTGCCGAGCGTGAGCAGTGGCTCAAAGAAGCCCACAACAACGTGTTTATGCTCAAGGCTGAGCAGGTTTACATCGACTGCCTGACCGACTCTGGTACCGGTGCGATGAGCGACCGCCAGTGGGCCGAGATGATGCTGGGTGACGAGAGTTACGCCGGTGCCACCTCGTTCTACAAGTTTGAGAGCGTGGTACAGCGCATCTTCGGCTTCAAGTATGTCATCCCCACCCACCAGGGCCGTGCTGCCGAGAACGTGCTGTTCTCTTATCTGGTGAAGGAAGGCAACGTCATCCCCGGCAATGCCCACTTCGACACCACCAAGGGTCACATCGAGGCCCGCAAGGCCAAGGCCATCGACGTCACCATCGACGAGGCCAAGGACACCCAACTCGAAATCCCCTTCAAGGGCAACGTATCGCTCGAGAAACTGGAGAAGGTGCTCGAGGAGAACAAGGGCAACGTCCCCTTCATGGTACTCACCGTCACCAACAACACCGTGGGTGGTCAGCCCGTGTCGATGCAGAACATCAAGGACACCTGCGAACTGTGCCACAAATACGGCGTGCCCGTCGTGATGGACAGCGCCCGCTTTGCCGAGAACTCCTACTTCATCAAGACCCGTGAGGAAGGCTATGCCGACAAGACCATCAAGGAGATTGCCCGCGAGATGTACTCCTACGTTGACGCCATGACGATGTCGGCCAAGAAGGACGGTGTTGTGAACATGGGTGGTTTCATCGCTACCAACCGCGAGGAGTGGTACGAGGGCGCCAAACTGTTCTGCATCCCCTTCGAGGGCTTCATCACCTATGGTGGCATGAACGGCCGCGACCTCAACGCCCTGGCTGTAGGTCTTGACGAGAACACCGAGTTTGACATGCTCGAGACCCGTATCCACCAGGTTCAGTATTTGGCTAAAAAACTTGACGAGTACGGCATTCCTTACCAGCGTCCCGTGGGCGGCCACGCCCTGTTCATCGACGCCGACAAGGTGCTGTGCAACGTCCCCAAGGAGGAGTTCCCCGCTCAGACCCTGACCTGCGAACTCTACCTCGAGGCCGGCATCCGCGGTTGCGAAATCGGCTACATCCTGGCCGACCGTGACCCCGTGACCCGCGAGAACCGCTTCGGCGGCCTCGACCTGCTGCGTCTGTGCATCGCTCGCCGCGTGTACACCGACAACCACATGAACGTCATCGCAGCAGCCCTGAAGAACGTCTATGACCGTCGCAACGAGATCACGCGCGGTGTCGCCATCGAGTGGGAAGCCCCGCTGATGCGCCACTTCACCGTGAAACTCAAACGACTGGGCTAAGCAAAAACCTACTTTACCATTAACCAAACCGTAGATGCGGCGGCAGAGTGTACACCCTGCCGCCGTTGTCTTTGTATCAAGTGGTAGTGAGGATTACAGGGTGCCCTGTTCGATGCGCACACAGATGCGCTCAATCATGGCATCCTGCTTGTCCTTGGAGGGGTTGTATCCCGTCTTGAGGCTGGCCCCGAAGAATTGGCTGAACGTCTGCCAGAATCCCGCCCTGAACGTGCCCAGAAAAGCCTTCAGGATACTGTAACTGCTCTGGTTGGTCTCGCGGTTGACGAGTTTGATGAGCAGTTTGCCCTGATTCTTGGTGAGTTTCTTCATCTGCGGCTTGTACTGGTTGAACATGTCCTTCTCAAACTGCTTGAGGTAGGCTTGTTTTTCCTTCTCGGTCTGGTAGGTGTCGAGATACTCGTAGGTCTCCAACAGGGTGGAACTGAGGAGTTTGGCATAGGGCAGCGTCTTCTTGACGTCGCGCACCGTCTTCCAGTATAACTTCTCGTCGTCCTTGTTGCGGAAACGCTCGGGCGGGTAGACGATGATGGGGTTGAAGACCAGCATGATCAGCGTGTCGCCCGTTTCCGCCTCCACAAAGTGGTAGTAGCCGGCATAGGCCCTCTTCATCACCGAGGGCAGTTCCACCTCGTCGATGGCATTGTCCACAGCGGGGGCAGCATGCGCCGTGACGCAAGCCAGCACCATCATTATCAGGGTAGTAGCCAATATGAGGAAAAAGCGTTTCATCTCTACAGGCCGCAAAAATAGAGTAAAGAAATGAATCCCTGCAAGAAATGGGTGTTAAAATTAGTTTCTAGTCAGCAGTCCCCCGTCCTCAGTTCCTGGTTTGTGCTTGATTATTTACCTGATGGAGCGCAGCAGGCCCGCATAGGATACTGTCAGGCCGATGCAGCAACCCTTGACCGAGGGGTTGAAATTGTCAAACTTGGCATGGGTGACAAAGGGCGAGATGCGCAGCGATGACGTGTAGTGGGCCTGGCGGTCGCCTCCCAGGGGGTAGTCCACCAGTTTGCCGTGCAACTTGATGTCCACGTCCACGCTGGCCATGAAGGCGAAACCGCTCTCATGGGTGCCCGTGACGTCGTCAATCACAGGCCGCTCCTTGTCCTCGTCGTCTTTTTCATACTTGATATGGTTCAGGTCCCAGGACAGGCGGCTCCAGTTCACGCCCACCATGGGAGTTACACTCACCTTGCCCTGGCGCCACACGGTGTAACCCGCCTGCAAGCCCACGCCCAGCAGTGTGGGGTTGGCAGTGGCATTGAGTTGCATGTCGCGTCCCGTGTCGTCCAACACATGATAGGGGTTGGCGTTCTTGAACGAGGGCTGGCCATAGGCAACATCAGCCTTGAACCTCAGGCGGTTGACTTCGGCATTGAGGCCGCCGGTGAACAGGGCGCAGCCCTTGAAGTCATCGCTCAGCGAGCCCGTGGGCAACATGCCGCCCACACCCACCTGGAAGCCCACGCCCCAGCCATTGTACAACGAGCCATCGTCCTGGGCGCGCAGGGCGGCAGGAGCCATGGCCAATATCGCTAAAAGTATTAAAATCGTCCGTTTCATCGCATTTTTTCGCTTTTTTCTATATTAACGGACGCGCCAGGAAAAAATTGCTTTAGGTCTTTGTCATGCCTTTCCTCCGAATCTATAGGCAAGCATCTCTGGCGCAACCATGAAAAACTTAATCAAAGTCCTCATCGCCCTCTTCAATGATATCTGCTTTTCCTTTCAGTTTTTTCAGTTCATCATTATAATGATCAACGGCTGCAGTATTACCTTCTGCTTCTGCTTCGTCTCGTTTCTCTTCCAATTCTTTCGCTCTCTTGTCTATCCAATATAGTAATTGTTCTTTGGCATCCTTCAGGTCTTGTTTTAATTGTTTCACCTGTACCCGCGATAACCTAAAGGACAAAACTCGCTTGTCTTTAAGTTCAGAATAGGTATTGTGCCACCTGTTCACTTGGTATTCTGCGTTGTCGGCGTTGTCTTTGAGTTCTTGTTGCAGTTGTTCTTCTTGCTCCTTTTTTTTGTTAATCTCGTCAATCTTTCGTGAACTTTCAATACGTTGATATTCCTGCACTTGGCGGTTCAAGTCACGCTCATGCACTTGAGATCCCTTATAAGCATATAGCCCGATGATGCAGGCTGCAGCAATGACGTACAAGATGATTTTTGAAATTTTGCCCATAGTTCTATTCTTGATGAGTTTTTTAAAAAGTATTGATTATTAGCATGTTGTATATCACATAGCGCCTGTTATCCCGTTCCTGCAGGATAACAAGGGCGGCATCCATCAGGTTGATGAATCCTGCCGGTCACTTGCGTTTATTGGCACAGGTGACAACACCGGCAATAACCACCGCGGCACCTCCTGCCAGCAGCACGAAGCCGATGGCGCGATTGAAATTTGCACTGTCATGGTGCACTTTGGCGCGGGCTTCATTAGTCCTGCTGATCACTTCTGCTTCTTTGTCTTTCTGACTTGCTATATAAAAACTGGGGAGAGTGCCGAGCATCATCAGCAGGCCCAGTACAATAAAAATAAATCCGTTTTTTTTCATCACTTCTATCGTTTAGATAAGGTTAATAAACAATGGTTCGATGCCCACACAAGCAGGCAAAATCTCTTATCTGTTATCTGTTATCTTTTATCTGAAAAAGTGGTTTACCACCACAGGTGACGGTAATACTTGTGGTAGAGCGACAGGCCTTCGCTGATGGGCTTGAGCGAGGCCTTGGCGGCACGCTTTAGGTCGGCCAGGTCTTCCTCGTTGTTCCAGATGGCCTTGATGTAGGCTTTGTACTCGGGGGTGTCCTCCTCGTTCTGCATGGCGATGCGCTCAAAGGCGTAGATCATCTTGTCAAGCGCCTTGTTCCACTCCTCCTTGGACATGTTCATGCGGGGAGTGCGCTCGCAGTGTTTCTTGAAGACCATCAGGCGGGGTAAAATAAAACGGGCGATGGTCACGTCCAGATCATAAAGTTCCTCGACGTCAATCGTCTTGGCAATGGCTTTGGGATTGTATTTCTTTTCTGTCATCGTGTTGAGAGGTTTTGATGTTTTATTGTTTTCAGCGAGCAATAATACACATAATTTTTGACATAGCAAAGAATTATCACCAAAAACTGTAAAATCACTCCATTTTAAACCCCTATCCTACAAATCTGTAGCATAAAGTCAAAACAATTCACGATTAACGGCCGATGATTGACCAAAAAATGCTATCTTTGCCATCACTATGACGATACAAGAGGCCCAAGAGCGTGTCGACGCGTGGATCAGGCAATATGGCGTGCGCTACTTCAGTGAACTGACCAACATGGCGGTACTCACCGAGGAAGTGGGCGAGGTGGCCCGTGTCATCGCCCGCCGCTACGGCGACCAGTCGAGCAAGCCGGGCGACGACCTGGACCTGGCCGACGAGTTGGCCGACGTGATGTGGGTCGTCATGTGCCTGGCCAACCAGACGGGCATCGACCTTGACGCCGCCCTGGAGCGCAACTTCGCCAAGAAGACCGCGCGCGACAGCCACCGTCACCTGGATAACGAGAAACTATGTGCCAGCCGAAAGCCATAAAACATGTTTTAATGGCTGAGGCGCCGCCAGAGTTATGGAAACTATGTGCCAGCCGAAAGCCATAAAACATGTTTTAATGGCTGAGGCGCCGCCAGAGTTATGGAAACTCAAACATTAACCAATAAAATATCAACGATTATGAGCAACCACGAACACGAACAATGCGGATGCGGCTGTGAGCATCATGACCATGACCACAAGCCGATGGACAAGTACATGACTGCCATCAACCAGTCGGGCGTCACCATCGACGATGCCGCTGTGACTGCCGATGTGCAGGAAATCATCGACAAGCACGCTGCCGAGAACAACACCCCCGAGGTGCAGCAGTTCCTGCTCAACTGTGTCGACCTGACCACCCTGGCCACCGAGGACAGCGAGAGCAGTGTAGCCAAATTTGTGCAGAAGGTCAACGACTTTGACAACAACTATCCCCAGTACAAGAACGTGGCCGCCATCTGCGTCTACAGCAACTTTGCCGCCGTGGTGCGCGGCACGCTCGAGGTGAGTGGTGTCGACGTTGCCGTGTGCAGTGCCTGCTTCCCCTCCAGTCAGGCCCATATCGAGACCAAGATTGCCGAGACCGGCCTGGCCATCGCCGATGGTGCCGATGAGGTGGACATCGTCCTCAACGTGGGCTACTTCAGGGATGAGGCCTATGAGGAATTGTGCGATGAAATCGCCGAAATCAAGCACGTCGTGGGCGACCGTCCCCTGAAGGTCATCCTCGAGACGGGTTACCTGAAGACGGCCGAGGCCATCCGCCGCGCCAGCATCCTGTCGATGTACTCGGGTTGCGACTTCATCAAGACCTCGACGGGCAAGATTTATCCCGGAGCATCGCTCGAGGCTGCCTATGTGATGTGCCAGTGCATCAAGGAGTACTACGAGAAGCACGGCCGCATGGTGGGCTTCAAGGCATCGGGTGGTATCCGCTCGACCGAGGACGCCGTCAAGTACTACACCATCGTCAAGGAAGTGCTGGGCGAGAAGTGGCTGAACAACAAGTACTTCCGCATCGGTGCGTCGAGCCTGGCCAATGCTCTGTTCCAGTCCTTCACCGGCACCGAAGAGAAACCTTTCTAAAACACCTTCTGCTAGCATTTTAGATTAGAAGACAGGAAAGACAACAAGGACAATCAACATTGATTTGTCTTTCTTGTCTTTCTTGTCTTTAAAAAGCAGTTGTGAATCGGGAAATCCTGAAGATAGCGTTGCCGGCGATTATCGCCAACATCACCGTCCCCCTGCTGGGACTGGTGGACACCGCCATTGCCGGACATCTGGGCGACAAGGTGTTTATCGGTGCCGTGGCGGTGGGCGCGATGATGTTCAATCTGGTGTACTGGAACTTCGGGTTCCTGCGCATGAGCACATCGGGCATGACGGCGCAGACCTGCGGCAGCGGCGACTTCAAGGAGAGCGCCAAACTGCTGGGCGAGTCCACTGCGCTGGCGGTGCTCGTGTCGGCCGTCATCATCGTGCTGCAATGGCCCATCCGCCTGCTGTTGCTGTGGATTATCGGCCCGTCGCCCGAGGTAACCTCGCTGGCCATCACCTATTTCACCATCTGCATCTGGGGCGTGCCGCCCGTGCTGGTGATGATGGCGTTCAAGGGGTGGCTGCTGGGCATGCAGGACTCCCAGAGCGCAATGTGGATTTCCATCATGACCAACGTGTTCAACATCGTGGCGAGCCTCATCTGTGTCTACCTCTTCAAGATGGGCTTTGTGGGTATCGCCGTGGGCACGCTGGCGGGCGAATGGCTCGGCCTGCTGTATGCTTCGCTGACGGTGCAGCACAAGTTCCCGCGGCTCAACGGCCTGCTCGACTGGCGCCGCGTGTGGCGTTTCAGGGGGGCAGGGCGCTATTTCAGGGTGAGCCGCGACATCTTTGTGCGCAGTTTCCTGCTGATGACGGTGAGCCTGGCTTTCGTGTCCATCGGAGCCCGCAGCGGTGACCTCATCTTGGCCGTCAATGCCTTGATACTGCAACTGTTCACCCTCTACAGCCACTTCATGGACGGCATCGCTTTTGCCGGAGAGGCTGTTGTGGGTAAGTATTATGGTATGGGCGACATGGGGCGCATGCGCCGCTGCGTGAGGCTGCTGTTTGGCTGGGGACTGGCTGTCGCTGCCGTGTTCACGTTGATTTATTCGTTCCCGCGGGTAGCCTTCTGGCTGCTGACCGACCAGCAGAGTGTCATCGACGCGGCGATGGACTACCGCGTGTGGTGCGCGTTGATTCCCGCTGCCGGCATGGCGGCCTTTGTGTGGGACGGTGTGTTCATCAGCCTGACGCGCTCGATGGGCATGCTCATCTCGGCCTTCATCGCCTGGACCCTGTTCTTCGTCATCTACTGGCTCACGCCGGTGGAGTGGGGCAACAACCGCCTGTGGATTGCCTACCTGAGTTTCCTGGCCCTGCGTGGCATCATCCAGACCGTGCTCTATCGCGGCTACCTCGCCAGCGGTGTGCTTGAAAAATCCGTTCCCGAGCCATGACGCATCGTTGCCGCCTACATATCATCGGTTTCGTGGCCCTGTTGGCATTCCTGCTGGCGGCGTGCAGCAGTAATGCCGACACCACACCGCTCGATGTCCCCGTCCACCTGCTCCGTAACGGCGACTTGGCGCTGCGCTGCGGCACGAGCCTCGAGAGCCACGTTGTTGTCGGCGTCAACGGTGAGAACGGGCCTTATTCCCACATCGGCATTGTTGTCCAAATCGACGGGCAGTGGTACGTCGCCCATGCCGTTCCCGGCGAGAATGAGCGCGGCGAGCCCGAATACGTCAAACTGGACCCGATACAGGTCTATTACGGTCGTGACCGCGCCAAACTGGGCTGCATTATGCGGGTGACCGACGACAGCACAGTGTGCCGCCAGGCTACCGACTATGCCCAGTGGGCCGTGGGCGCCAAGAAAGTGTTTGACAACAATTACGACTGGGAGGACTCCACCGAACTCTACTGCACCGAGATGGTGCAACGGGCCTACCGGCATGCCGGCATCGACCTCGCCGAGGACCGCCACACTCGTGTTGTCGCCGCCCTGATGCCCGGCACCTACGTCTTCCCGTGCGACATCGTCGCCAACCGCTCCTTGCGGCAGATCGCTACGTTTTAGCGGTGTTTTTCTTGTTTTCCATCTGTTGTGATTCTATAGGAAATTGATGCTTCATCAATACGGCAGCGGTGACTTGCTGTCGGTAAAATCTCGCCCAACGGGCGAACCTATGGGTAACCCGTGGTAATGCTGGCGATTGAGCGTAGCGAGGAAGCCAGCATCACCACGGGCTATGCTATGCCAGCAAATGTCGCCTGAGGCGACCCCAATATAGTAACTGGCGAGGGGTCGCCTTTGGCGACGTCACAGATAGGTCACCCTTTCCCGTGGTGCCTGCCGCCCCACTCGCTACGCTCGTTTCGAGGGCAGGTACCACGGGTTACTCAAAGGACACCCTTCGGGTGCCCCGTACGTGTAGATGGGTATTCCTGACCAACTGATTTTATGGCGTTTTCTCATTATAGAGCGATAGCCGTTTTGTGGATATTAGTAGGTATTTTTCTTGGAAAATAGTTGGTTAATAACTACCTTTGCCCCGAAATTGGCAATTTATTAACTTTTTAACATTTACACATTATGAAAAAATTATTCGGAATTCTGTTTTTTGTGTCAGCAATGGCTCTGTTCATGACTTCGTGCACCAAGTCATCACCCGGTGATGCCTTCAAGGACTACATGGAACTGATGAAGAAAGGCGACGCCAAGGGATTCGCCCAGGGCTTTGCCGTTGACGAGACCAAATCTCCTGAAGAGCAACAGCAGCAAGCCCAACTGATTGAGGGCCTCATTGGCGACAAGACCAAAAAGATGATGGAGGAGAAGAAAGGTCTGAAGGATGTGCAGATTCTTGAGGAGACCATCAGCGAGGACGGCAACGAGGCCAACCTGAAGGTGAAATTCGTCTATGGTGACGGTACCGAGGAGGAGAGCACCCAGGACATGGTGAAGCAGGACGGCAAGTGGAAAATGGTATTCAAGAAATAACCGCGACACCCGCTTAACTCCAAGAACCCACGGTTCAAGAGCAAAAGGAAGTGACGGAGCATATCTCCGTCACTTCCTCTTTTATCGTTAGGGTGGGCTATGGTCAATTCTTGCCCAGCACCTTGTCAATCAATGCAGTCACATCGTTGATGTCGACAATGCCGTTGCTGTAGACGTCGGCACAGATCGGGCAGCACGGCTCGGTGTTGCTTCCCAGCACCTGGGCGATGAGTCTGGTCACGTCGTTGATGTCCACGTGTTCGTCATGGTTCACGTCACCGGGCTGATAGCCGTGGCCGTTCTCGAACAGGGTTACCATCTCGACATTGCTCCAGGGACTCTCGGTACCGTCATTAAACAGGGCTTTCACCTTGTAGATGAAGGTGCCGCCGGCCTCCAGGTCGTTCACGGTGTAGAACTTGTCGGTGATGCCGCTGATCAGGCGATAGGTGGCGTTGCCCTGCTCGGTGGCGTTCAACTGCACCGCGGTGAGGTCGCCGGCATAGACATCGATGGCACGGATGGCGGTGTAACTGTCGCCTGCTACAATCCTGATTTGGTCGTTGACATCACAGTCGAGTACAATCACCACGTTATCAAATTCGCTGGGCGGGTTGACGGTGACCGTTTCCTTGCTGGTCCTTACCTCGAAGGTTGACTGGCCGTAGTAACTGTAGTAATAGGACTCAGTGTTCAGCACCACGGTCACCTTGTCGTAACCGTTCAGGTTATAGGTCGGGCTGATGAGGGAACCGCCGTATCCGGCAATCAGATAGCCGCCGTAGGCAAACATGTAGGAAGTGCATGACCAGCCGGCGGGCATGTAAACGTCGGGACTACCCGAGATGTCGATAAGACTCTGGCCGTCCTCGCTCAATCCGTCGGGCACGTCGCTGAAGTCAACGGACTCCAGCAGGGTCACCTCAGGCTTGACGCTTACCTCCAGGGTGTAACTGGCGATGTTCTCGGCGGGCGTCTGGTCGGTCCAGTCGGCGCGGAACTTGGTCAGGTTGATGAACATTTCGTCGGCGGGCAGCATCGTGGGAGTGTAGCCCTCGATCAGGCCGTGGCCCGTAAGGTTGACCGTCACATCGGCGCCGCCGGGTGTGCTCAGGGTCACCGTGGCCTGGTAGTCCTGGATGGCGGTGGGATTGAAGGTGGCGGTAACAAACATGCCGTTGGCGGCATCGGTGCTGCTGATGACGGTGGGATTAATGGCGAAGACGCCGTTCGGGTCATTCAGCGTGAGCGTCACGTTGCCCGTCAGCGCCTGGCCGATGACCTTGAAGGTGCGGCTGTCGCTGTTGTTCATCATCACGTTGCCAAAGTCGACATCATTGGTGGAAACCGAGATGACGGGATTGGTGGCGGCGCCCTTCATGTACCAGAAACTGGCGCTGCCGTCGTTGTTGATGACGATTTCGGTCACGGGCTTGCCGAGGTTGCCGGCATTGCCGGTGATGCTGCCGTCGGCCTTCATGTAGAGTTTGGTCGAGGGGGTGGAATTGTCGGTCACCGCATTGTTGTTGCCTTGGGGCCATAGGTCGGTGCTCTCGTCATAGTAGGAGAACGTGTTGTCGGCAGGCAGATAGGTCACCAACTGGATGTCCTCGTTGTTGGGGTTGTCATACCACCAGCGCTCGGCATCATAGGTGATGTGGGTCACCAGGATGCCCTGGCCTTCGATATACGTGTCCCAGCCCTGCTTGCGGCGGTTCTCAAAGATGAAGTACTCGTTGGGATTCAGGTCGCTGACGATGCACACAGCCTTGTCGGTGTTGGCATTCTTCTGGTTCCATACCGGCAGGGTGTAGTAGGTGCCGGGCTGCGGGGTGATGTACTCTATCCAGCCCATGAACACCTTCTCGTAGGCCGAATAGCCCACCGGCGTGTAGGTGTTGTCGTTGTAGCAGCCGCTGCACATGATGTCCCAGTAGCCCATGCCGTAGTGGCCGCCGCCACCCGTGTCATAAAAGTCGGGCAGACCCAGGCAGTGGCCGAACTCGTGGGCAAACGTGCCGATGCCGTCGATGGTGGTGGTGTTGTCGTTGTTGCCGTGCAACTCGTTGAACACGGCAAAGGTATCCACGTACGGGTCGCCATTTTTGGGGCGGAAAGCACCGTTGCCGCCCTGGCCATAGTAGGAGGCCGACGACAGGTTCCAGTTGCAGGGCCAGATGGCCTCGGGGTGCGTTGTCGAGGCCTGTGCCTCGCCCACACCGGCATAGATGACGATGACCACATCGCAGTAGTCGTCGTTGTTGGTGTCAAAGGGCTTGAACGACACGCCGTCGGCAGCAGCCATCTGGCACGCCTCGGTCACAAACGAGCCGAGCCTCTGGTCGTTGTTGTTGCCCTGGTGGCCGCCGTAGTACTCGCGGTTCTGCGACAGCGTGTAGATGCCAAAGACATCAAATTCAGGCTCATAGATGCCGTTGGACTGGTCGCGGAAGTACTGGCCGACGCTCTTGTCGCCCGAGAGCATGGCTTCGATAATCTGCTCGCGCGTGTTGTTGAACCTCTTGTCCTGGAATTCCACCAGGATGATGGGGATGTGGCGCTGGCCGTAGGCGGGAACGCCCGACTCCTCATTGCTGCCACCCACGCCGAACATGGTCTGCTGCCTGGAAAGGCGATGAGGCTTGATTTCCTTCTTCAGGTTGCCGCGCTGCATGTTGATAAAGGAGGTCTCGGTCGAGGTGCGCTGGCCCACCTCGTGGGCACGAACGGCCGACAGTCCCGTCAGCGACGAGTAGTAATAGTAGTCACCATCGCTGCCACGTTCCACGGCAAGGCCATCCTGGGTGAGGATGGTGCCGGTGAAAGCGTTGCCCACGGTCTGTACCTTCAAGGTCGTACCGTCGCTCTGGGTCACGGTCTGCCAACCCGGCTTGGCGGGCATGGCCACGGCTGCAATAGCGCAGCACACAAATAGTAATGAAATAAATAGGCTCTTTTTCATTGGGTTGTACGTTAGGGTTAATTTTTTTTGCAAAAATAAGTCAAATAATCAGTTTTGCAACACATCAGGACAGATAAATGTGATATTTAAACAATTATTACAGCATCGTGCTATTTGCTTGGATGATTATTGATTACCTCTGCCCCTTGTTGTGGTATCTCGTTTTTTTTTGTTATCTTTGCATCCCAAACCCTTATTATTGTTTTTAATATCTACTGATTATGAAGAAATTCTACGCTTTCCTGGTTCTGGCAGCAGTGGCTGCCGGAGCAATGGCCGATGACTTCGTCACCGACGGCACCGGCAACGTGTACACCTTTAACGCCCTGAGCCAGATCGAGGGCACCGGCGTGACCCTGCTGGACGACGGTTCTTACCTCGTGAGCGCTGACTTCACCATCGCCGAGGGTGACGTGCTGCAACTGCAGAACAACGACGTCATCAAGATGGCCGACGGTGTGAGAATCACCCTGGACGGTGATGCCGACTTCGCCCCCGCCGACACCGCAGTCATTACCCGCGATGCCGAGGGCAGCAAACCCAAGGGTTTCTGGATGATGGGCGAGAACGGAAACGCCACCCTCAAGAACGTCACCTTTGAGTATGTCGGCGTGGTCTTCGGCGGTGCTAACTCCAGCCTGACGGCCAACAACTGCACCTTCACCCTGCACAACGGCAAGTCCTCGAGTTCGGGCGCCCTGTCGTTCAACGCATCGTGCGGCGGCAACGTCGTTGAGAACTGCTACTTCATCGAGAACACGCTCAACGCCATCGGCAACGGTGCCACCAATCCCGTGGGCATCATCATCCGCAACTGCCTGTTCTGGCACAACACCACCGACAACCGCAACAAGCCCCAGATCAACCTCACCGTGGGCGGTGATTACGATGTCCTCATCGCCGACAATGAAGTGATTGGCGGTCAGTTCACCCTCTCGGGCGGCATCGGCCTGAGCAACATGATGGGCCTGGCCCACAGCGGCATCAACATCATCGAGAACAACTACATTGCCGACAACCGCTACGGCATCACCACCATCGGCAGCGTGGATGCCATCATCCGCAACAACACGATGATTGACAACTGCTACGATCCCAACCCCAACAACGGCGGCAGTTGCGTCAGCATCTATGACAGCAGCAGTAGCGCCAACATCTACATGGAGGGCAACTGGATGGAAGGCGGCCTGTGGGGCATCACCGTGCCCACCGGCGCTCCCAACATCAACCTGGGTAAGGTCGAGGATCCCGAGGCCGAGGATTACAACCCTGGCAACAACACCTTTGTCAACAACGGCAATGGCGGCGAACTCTATGACCTGTTCAACAACGGCACTGCCACCATCTGGGCACAGGGCAACACCTGGAACGTCGCCGAGCAGACCGAGGAGAACATCGAGGAGGTAATCTACCATCAGGTCGATGACCCCAGCAAGGGCCTCGTCATCTTCATGCCCGCCAAGACCCCCTCTACCGCAGTCGAGGAAGTCAGCGCTGCCCAGCAGCAGGACAACCGCTACTACAACCTCATGGGCCAGCCCATCGAGAATCCCACTGGCGGCATCTACATCCACAACGGCAAGAAGATCCTCGTGAAGTAACCCTCCACGACAACCCAATTTAGGGGAAAACAAGAATTACAACACATACAAGGCCATCCGGCCTGTAGCGTGTAATAAACGACAACTGGGACAACTTGAACAACTTTGAGAGGTTGTTTGAGTATCCCAGTTGGTTTTTATAGGATTTCTATAATAGAATTTCTATAAAAATTTATAACTCTTGGTAATCAATAAGTTGTGATAATTGTTTGGTGCCATACATCCTATTAATCCACAAGGCAAAGAACGGATCATTGACCGAATACTTGCCATTTAGACGAGTGAGAACGCCCTTGGAGAGCAGTTGAGCGGCGGAGTACTGGACCGCGCTTGCCGATGCCAGTTTGTGGCTTTTGACGAACTGTGCTGATGTGAGGCGCTCAGCCTCCCCGTCCTGGGCAATGGCATAGAGCAACGGCTTGTGCTTGTCGTTGATGCCCGACAGCATTTCGCGGAACAAGGCCTCTTTGGAGTCAACGACGTAAATCGCCTCTACTCTGTCCAAGTTCTCGGCAACACGCTTACGTATCGTTTCACATAGTGCTGCTGAGAATTTATGGCGGTCATTGTATTGACTGTGGGATATCAGATTCAGCATCTGCTTGCAGTAATCTTCAAGTTGTCCGAACAGATAACACTCACTGTTATAGCCCATGGTCTCTTCGGTCAAACTAAGTGCAATAATCTCAAGGTCACTGAACCTGGGTGCGACTCCACACCTGGGCAAATTGCCCTTTTCATTCACTAAATCTTTGGGGAATCGCTTGCATACTCCAAGAATTATTACGAAATTTGCGTACAAGTTGTGCATACGGTGATTTGATTTTATTGTTTTTGTTCACCACTAAATTACTAAAAATCAGCGATATGCGCAACTTTTTGAACATCTTTTTTTTAACTTTTAATCCCGCCAACGGGTATTGTTAAATTATCAAGTAGTAAATAATATAAACAATAAAACCTAAATTTGTAATAATTAAGATGAATATCGTTTGATAAAACTGTGTGGGTTCTTCTTGCAATTTGCATAGAAATATCGTATTATTACTTTACAATTAATCTTTTAATATCTATTTAGTTATGATAACAAAACGTAAACTTATCATGATTACAAGTATGCTCTTCTTTTGTTTCTTAGCAGGAGCACAGGATGGGAAATTCGCTTTTAATGTTTATGGTGGTTATTCGCCTATCGGTAAAACAAAAATCAAAGCTTCTTTTGATGATGTAAAACTAAAGATTGATTACAAGACTCAATGGGGAGTACATTTAGGTTACGATAACCGTCAGAAAAATAATGCGTTTGGCTCATATATGGTGGTAGCACTGGATTTCAGTCGAGGAAAACTTGATAACTATGTTGTGGATGGAGATGCCGATGTCTTCACTACGACTCCGATTCCAGGTGATAATCTTACAGATATGGATTTTAATGTATTATATGGATTGGCCATACCGCTGGGTGAACGCTTTGAATTACCCTTCCAAATTGGTCCCGGTGTTTCCTATCTGAAAGGAGGTCCGATACACAATCTTTGTTTCGCCCCTGCTGCCAAAGTCAAACTCAAAGGGTATATTACGAGTAACATTGGCCTTTATGCTGGAGTTAATGGGCGTTTTCATTTAGGCTATAAGAAAATTGAAGATTCATCTGGATTATTAACGGCTCTTCATTGGGATTTGGAGGTCGGAATGGTTTTTTCGCTCGGAGCTGCTAAAGTTAATTAAAGTAAATATAAAAAACAATTAATGAAGTATTTAAGTGTCATCGCAGTAGCGCTGTTGTGCTGTCTGCAAACCCATGCTCAGGATAAATTCTTTGAGCAGGCATTAAAAGATGGACGTTCCAAGGGGGGAACTTATCTAATGGTAAATCCCAAGGGCAAATGGCTTAGTCAGAACGATGTAGAAAAGTATGCCAAAGCCAAAGATTTGCTATTGGGTTCTCGCGAATATAAACTTGTGAATAGATTTGGCAAACCAGCAGAAACAATAATAAGCCTACAATTCCTTCCTAGAAGCGAATACCCACAATTCATCTTTGAGAACATTTTCCCTAAAGCCAATTTTAGCGCCTTGAAATCAACGGGCAAAGCCGTATTACCCAATAAACTCTCGGATAATGCCGTATTCAAGCTTTATGACAATGTCTTGTGGTCGGGAGAAGTTGATGCAAATGGTTACATATCAGGCCTGGGATCTGGATTCTTTGAAGATGGCTTTTTATTCAGGTATTTTTCGGGATTCTTTAGAAATGGTCAGCCTCAGGGTGATATGGATTTCATAGATTATTCCCACCACAATTATCTTCATTTTATCCCCACTGAGATTATAACAGCCAAATTGTTCGTTGATGATAGCAAGAAAAGTGCTCAATTAGTGGTTAATACACCTGCAATAGCAAATACGAACACATCCTCTAATGATTCTTATTCAAATAAAGACCCTATGGGAGACCTAGCAATTGGACTTATTGGGACTGGTTTAATTGCTTATGGTCTATTTAAACTTATAGATGGAATGGGAACAGGTGATTCGTATTATAGTGGATCATACTCCTCGTCATCTAGATCCTATTCCTCATATAATTCTTCATGGTCAAATGAGAAAAAGGATGAGAAAGAGGACAATAAAGAAACCGATGACAAAAAAGAGGAGACAAAGCCAAGTTCTGACAACGATATTAATAACCATAGCAACGAAATAACCACTAAAACTGCGGCACATCATTGCACGGTAAAAATTATGCAAAGGGGCTCTAGTGGAAATGAATGGCCTGTTCAATATGTTAATGTTTCTGGAGAGGTAACAGGAAGTTTTCTTGAAGGAGGATTTATAAACGGAAGAACCGACAAAGACGGTATTTGTACTCTTGAGTGGGATAGTAATACCAAATTAAAAAAAGTCTATGTGAGTTGTGGATTTGGAGAAGGAGGCAGTTTCCTTCCTTCCCACCAAAATTATGAAGGTCCTTTTGAAGACGGAGGTTCCTATACACTCTACTACGAGGGTGAATACTAAATAACGCGATTGCGTATATAACTATTTGATATCCTTAATCTTATGAGTGTTATTGAGGTGCGACGATTTGAAATAGAAAACTTCTTATGAATCAATTGATTTAGAAATAACATATTGATTTTTTGGCTTTTAATCAAATCATTTCCAGACAGCATCTCAGTTTGAAAGTTTTTTAGTGGTCAGTATTAACTTTATTATGATAATTAGCCGTAATGCATTGTGAGGTGACGAAACAATCTAAAAACTGGAAACTTTTTTGTACCTTTGCACCCCAAATAGGAAACAAACGATAAAACATAAATACATCGAGACAATGGATAACGAGAAGAAATTTGCCCGCACGCTGGTGACTACGGCGTTGCCCTATGCTAACGGACCCGTCCACATCGGCCACCTGGCCGGCGTGTATGTGCCTGCCGACATCTATGTCCGCTACCTGCGCCTGCAGGGCGAGAACGTGATGTTTGTGGGCGGCAGCGACGAGCACGGTGTGCCTGTGACCCAGCGCGCCCGCAAGGAGGGCATCACCCCGCAGCAGGTCGTGGACCGCTACCACAAGATCATCAAGGAGTCGTTTGAGGAGTTGGGAATCTCCTACGACATCTACAGCCGCACGACCAGCAAGACGCATCACCAGTTCGCCGCTGAGTTCTTCCGCAAACTCTATGACGACGGCAAACTCATCGAGAAGACCACCAAGCAGTTCTATGACGAGCAGGACGGCAAATTCCTCACCGACCGCGATGTCGAGGGCGAGTGCCCCTACTGCCACCACCCGGCAGCCAAGGGCAACCAGTGTGAAGACGGCTGCGGCCGCGACCTGGACCCCACCGAACTCATCAACCCGCACGCTAAGGACAGCGACCATCCCCTGGTGCTCAAGGACACCACCAACTGGTTCCTGCCGCTCAACGAGTATGAGGGCTGGTTGAAGGAATGGATTCTCGAGGGACACAAGGAGTGGCGCACCAACGTCTACGGCCAGTGCAAGTCGTGGCTCGACAACGGTCTGCAGCCCCGCGCCATGACGCGTGACCTGGACTGGGGCATCCCCGTTCCCGTCGAAGGTGCCGAGGGCAAGGTGCTCTACGTGTGGTTTGACGCGCCCATCGGCTACATCAGCAACACCAAGGAACTGTGCGAGGGCCAGCCCGAGCGCTGGGGCACCTGGCAGCAGTGGTGGCAGCAGCAGGACACGCGTCTCATCCACTTCATCGGCAAGGACAACATCGTGTTCCACTGCATCATCTTCCCGACGATGATGAAAGCCCACGGTGACTATGTGATGCCCGACAACGTGCCGTCCAACGAGTTCCTGAACCTCGAGGGCGACAAGATTTCGACCAGCCGCAACTGGGCCGTCTGGCTGCACGAGTACCTCAAGGACTTCCCCGGCAAGCAGGACGTGTTGCGCTATGTGCTCACCGCCAACGCACCCGAGACCAAGGACAACGACTTCACCTGGGACGACTTCCAGGCCCGCAACAACAATGAACTGGTGGCCATTCTGGGCAACTTCGTCAACCGTGCTCTGGTGCTGACGCACAAGTTCTGTGGCGGCATCGTGCCCGAGGCCGGCGAACTCACCGATGTGGACCGCGCTGCCATCGAGGAATTCAAGAACGTGAAGGCTGCCCTCGACGACAACATCGGACATTTCCACTTCCGTGAAGCCTTGAAGGATGCGATGAACCTGGCCCGCATCGGCAACAAATACCTCGCCGACAACGAGCCTTGGAAACTCGCCAAGACCGATATGCCACGCGTGCAGACCATCATGAACCTGGCCCTGCAGATCACGGCCAACCTGGCCATTGCCTTCGAGCCGTTCCTGCCCTTCAGCGCCGAGCGTCTGCGCCGCATGATCGGTATGGAGCATGCCGACTGGAACCGACTGGGCGACATCGACATCCTGCCCGCCGGACGCGTGCTGGAGCAGCCCGTGCTCCTGTTCGAGAAAATCGAGGATGATGCCATCCAGGCCCAGAAGGACCGTTTGGAGCGCATCAAGCAGGAGAACATCGTCAACAACTTCAAGCCCAAGCCCGTCACCACTTCGTGCACCATCGACGACTTTGCCAAACTCGACATCCGTGTTGGCACCGTCCTCGAGTGCGAGAAGGTGAAGAAGGCCGACAAACTGTTGAAGTTCACCATCGACGATGGTATGGCCGGCCGCACCATCATCAGCGGCATCGCCAAGTGGTACCAGCCCGAGGAACTGGTGGGCAAGCAGGTGTGCTTCATCGCCAACTTCCCGCCGCGCAAACTCAAGGGTATCGAGAGTCAGGGCATGATCTTGAGCGCCGAGGATGCCGACGGGCGCCTTGTGGTCATCGGCCCAACCGGCCCCGTCAAGCCCGGCTGCCAAGTAGGGTAATTTATTCAAGCGACAAGGGCCGCTTGAAGTTTAGGATTTAGAGTTCAGTGGTTAGAGATCCGTCTCTGGCCACTAACTTTTATTATTGGTGCATGCTAAAAGCACCGGTAGGCCCTACATAATTATATATTGATTCGCTTGTTGGAAAATGCCATATTGATGTAACTATTCAGCCATTTTTCTCACGCCAAGGCGCTAAGCCGATAAGAGTTTAATATTTAATATGTTACGTAATTTGTTTATGATATGTCAGACGAAATGATATGCTTCAATCTATCCAAAAGTTTCCCTGTTTTGAATAGGATAATTGTCTGAAAATCAAAACACTTAGCGTCTTTGCGACTTAGCGTGATATTTGGCGGCGGGTGTTTTGGCAGAATAGTTACAAATTGGGGCAAATATGTTAAAGAAGGTTAAATATTGGGCTAAAATTTGGTTTATATTATAAACCGATTTATCTTTGTATCGTGAAAACAAGAACGGTAATCGCGAGTGCTGTTCTTTTTTCAGAGAGTATTAGTTTATTTTTTAAACCACTTTATAACCAAATTAAAATAATTCAAGTTATGGAAGACAAGAAAATGACCGAGAAAGAAAGTCTCGAATTGATCACCTCGATGATTAAGCGCACCCGTGAGCGCTATGTGGGCGACGGCAACATCATGCTGATGTGGGGTTATCTCACAGTAGCCGTGACCGCCCTGGTGTGGATCCTGCTTGCAACCACAGGCAATCCGATTTACAACTTGTGCTGGTTCCTGATCCCGCTCGTTGGTTACATCCTCAAACCGTTGATGGTCAAGAAGCAGATAGTGAAATCTGGCGTAAAGAGCTATTCTGACCGTATTGTTTCGCAAATCTGGACCGTAGTAGGCATTTCGTCATTAGTGGCCATGCTGTTCTGCTTTGGTTTCATATTCTTTGCCCAGGCCTCTGCTAGCATCTGGAAGTCGATGTTTATCTTCGCATTGATTATGGTGCCCTTTGCCGAGGTAGCTAATGGTATCGTCGTGAAAGAGAAGTCACTGGTAGTCGGTGGCGCATTAGGGTTGGTGGTTGGCATTTTCACCATGTGCTGTATCGCTGCAGGAATAACTTTTGGCGCCAACTGGTATCTGCCCTTGTTCATCGTTGCCTTCATCTGCATGATGATTATCCCGGGTCACATTATCAACCATAAAGCCAAGCAGCAGCGATGAAAGAGTTGGATCCCATCCTGCACTCCCAGTTGCGGCTGGCGGTGATGTCCATCCTGATGAGCGTGGACGAGGCCGACTTCGTCTATCTCAAGGAGAAGACCGAGTCCACCGCAGGCAACCTGAGCGTGCAACTCGACAAACTCTCAGCCGCCGGTTACATCACCGTCACCAAGGGATTCGTCGGCAAGAAGACGCGCACCACCTGCCAGGTTACCGACCAAGGACGCGCAGCATTTGAACAGTACGTCGAGGCGCTCAAGGATTACCTGAACCTGTAAGCCTCCTCCTCCCAAAGTCATTGACGGCACCGGAACCCTCGGGTTTTGGTGCCGTCATCTATCCAGACGTGAATGTCCGCAAAAAAAATCGGTGGTTAGTGATGAGTGACCGGGTATCACCGCGCTAACCACCGATTCGTCGGTATCGCTACTTATAACACTTTCAAGTCTCTTTCAGATCGGGCCGATTGTCATTTCTTCTCAGCGTTCTCGGCATTCTCGGCGGGAGCAGCCTTGTCGTCGGCAGGAGCCTCTTTTTTCTCCTCGTTGACAGCGGCTTTGCCAGCCTCTGCGTTGACATCAGTTGCCGTGTCGCCCTCATCGACTGCGCCCTCGGCGTCAGGGAGTGCACAGACTGTCGAGTCCTTTTCAGTCTCTTTGGTTGCGGGCTTGTCACCGAAGCAAGAAGTCAAACTCATACCTAAAACTGCTAACATTGCAAAAACTAACTTTTTCATAATAAAACTGATTTAAATAATTGATAATAAAAGATTTATAAAACAATTCCAGTGCATTTGCACCTATTTATTTTTTATGGATTGATGATGGAGTCAGGAACGGCCTCAGCGCCTTCGGCATAGATTGAATCTTCAGTGACAACACTGTCGCTATCGTCCCATTCCTCTTCGTCGTCGTCGAGGAGTCCGGCTTCATATTTCCTGTCCATCACATAACAGTATGCATTCGGATTCCAAAAGGTGGCCAGTGTGATAGCCCCCACACTCATGGCGACAAGAACACAAGGAACCAGGACTTTGAGAATCGCATGCATGATGTCGGCCTCTTTGAACTCGCGGATAATCCACCAGACGGCGCTACTCGCAAATGCTATGATAAAAGGAGTCCAAAACAAAAGGAGAAGCAGGAATAAAAGCCCTTGATTGTCACATCTGATGCGTGGATCATGCCACGAGTTGGTGTAAAGCGAGGCGTAAAACGCATAGAACATGATATTAATTCCCGCAAGGATGCCCGCTATGAGTCTTGAGGTGTTCAGCGAAAGTTTGAGTGCGTACATGCAAATAACAATCGCAACAACTATCAGGATGACTATAAACGTAATCATAACGTGTTTTTTTGATAACTGTTTTGTCTCTTTATGTCCAAAACAATCAAAAGGTAAACCAACAAAAACAATTTTTTTCCTTCGCGTCCTTTTTTTCCCATCACCCCCGCCACCTTGATAAGAGGAAAACAAGAAGTACAATAAATACTAGGGCATCCGCATTCCTATCGTCTGAATGAATGCGGACGCCTATTTGTTTAATTCGTTTAATTCGCAGGCCGTTAAAAAGATGCGGTTTGGTGCGAGTGTTATTTCAGTCTGTGATGGCTGAAAAGACAGAATTGTTGTCAGGGCCGAAGTTTCTCGAGCAGGGCGGTGGCGCGGTTGACCAGTTCGGGGGTTTTGCCGCGCTCCTTCAGCGTGGTGAGTTCCCTGACGGCACTCTCGCGGTCACCTGCCTTGAGGAAGGCCAAGGCTTTGTACCAATGGGTGCAATCGGTGTAGGATTGGACGGTTTCCTTGGTCACCTCTTCGTCACTGGCGCCTTTGGGGCCGTGTTTGGCTGTGGGCGGCTCGACCTTGTCGATGTCATAGACGATGGCCATCATGTTGTGGTAGTCTTCACGTTGAATCTGCTGCCTGATTTCGACAAAGGCATCGGGCTCGTTGCCGAATGGCTTGTTATATTCATTTGCCAGGCTCGCGAGGTTGACTGCGGCCTGTTGCTTCGTTGTCTTGGCTTTGGTCGGCTTCTGCTTGACTACCTGGGTCGTATTATTGTTGGCGGGGTGTTTTGGCGTGGGCCAGAATATGGGAATGCAGATGGCCAGGATGGCGACAGCGGCTATCGCCGTGCCCCATTTGGCCAATGTCGGCATCGACCAGCGCCTGTGGGTAGTGCCCCGGGTGGCGGCGATAAATTCCTCCTTGCTCATCTGCTTGATGGTGTTGAGTTGGGTCTGGCCCTCGCTGCGCATGCCCTCCCGGGTGATGCCCATGGCCAGGCGCGCGGTGGCCACCAGCCGTTGGCGTAATTCCTTGTCGCCGTCCACTTCCTGTTCAAATGCAGCGCGCTCCTGGTTGTCCATCTGCCCCCGCAGGTAGCGGTCGATGCGCTCGTCATAGTCGATATATCTCTCTTCTCGTGTCATGATCTCATTCTTTTAATGGTTTCTTCAAACGCGACTTTCACCTTGGTCATACATTTGCTCTTCTGGGATTTAGCCACATCTGTCGTGTTGTAATTCATCAGTTCGGCGATATGCTTCATGCTTTCGTCTTCCCAGTAGAAGGACCACAAGATGGTCTTGCAGGGTTCTTTGAGGTTGCCGACAATCTCGCGAACTGCCGTCTGCAGTTGCTCCTGCTCTTCCTCGGCATCTTGTTCTTCCCATCGCTCAAGCGCGCTCTGTGCGATGCCGGTGTCAACAGGGTCAAGCCTATCGTCATCGTCCTGGCCCGCCTGTTGTGGAACGGTGGCTATGGCAGCCTGCTTTCGCAAGGCTTCATTGGCCTTGTTTTTCAGGATGCCGATAACGTGGGTCTTCAGGCTGCTCGTGAGTTCAGTTAATTTGCCCCCCTGGACGTTCTCGTACACTGTCAGCAGCGCATCCTGGACAAGGTCTTCAAGATCAAGCCCGCTGGAGCCGTAATGCTTGCGGGCATATTGCAGCAGCCCCTTTCTAAGGTCCTCCAGAAATCTGCTGTCGGTAGGAAATGGATGGATAGCCATGTCATTGTTTGTTTAGTCATTGGCAAAAATAGCGATAAATCCGGCCAAATGTGGATGATTTGGCCAGATTTAGCATTTTTTTCAGAATCCGAACTGGTCGAGGTCGATATCGCCGCCAGGGTAGTCACCGTACATGCCGTCGGTTACAGCGTCCCAAACGTCGCTATTGTCATACTCGCATTCAAAATCCACGGGATACTCCTCATCGTCTACCTCATACTCTGTGTACCTGTCATAGTACTCATCGTATTCATAATAAATGGTCTTACTCATACTAATAAACTTTTAGGCGTTAATAAAACACTTTTATCCGTTAATGTCAAAAACGGGTAAAAGGTAAACCGAGAAGATACAAATTACTGGTAATGAGGTGGATTTTTAGCGTGTTGTCATCACGTGGTGGGGGCGGGTGGAGGTCAGAAGGCGGTGAGGACGGAGGGGCGGGTGTCGGGCAGGTGAGTGCTGAGGATGCGCTGTGACTTGGGGTAGAGGTTGTTGGCGCGGTTGCCCAGGTTGTTGGCAAAGCCGAGGATGGCGCCCTCGTGGGCGATGAGGATGTGGCCGCGCGGGGCGTCGGCGGTGATGCTCTCGCCGCGCAGGTAGCGCAGGGCGGTCAGATAGTCCACCTCGCCGATGGGGAAGGCTTCTGCGGCCCTTGCCGTTGACATGGCCAGCGCATGGTGGGGCACGGTCTTGCGGCCCATCGCGGTGGCGAGTTCCACACTGGCATGCAGCACGTTCAACGAGGCGCGCAGGGCGGCCACCTCACGGCTGATATCCTGTGGCACGGCGATCAGCAGGTCGCCCTGCTGACCGATGGCGTAGTCGCCCGGGCAAGAGAGCCAGTCACGGCCGGTTTCATCGGCTTTTTTTGCTGATTTTTCCTTGATTCGTATGTCCTGGCGGGGGGCACTGCCCTGCTTGCGGAAGGCTGCCATGAACAAGCCCTCACCGTCCACACGATGGGGCATGAAGCGGTAGCAATGGCTGTCGCTGCCGATAGCGGGATAGATGTTCCAGTCTGACTTGATGGGCACCTCGAGCGAGATGGCACCCAACTCACTGACGATGAAATCGGCCATCTGCTCGTTCTCCTGGCGGTTATAGGTGCAGGTGCTGTAGATGAGCAGGCCACCGGGACGCAGGGCCTGCCACACGTCGGTGAGGATTTCGCGCTGGCGCTGGGCGCACTGCTCGACCAGGGCGGTCGACCACTGGGCGACGGCCTCGTCATCCTTACGCATCATGCCCTCGCCGCTGCACGGCACGTCGGCTGCGATGACGTCAAAGAAATGCGTCATTTTCCCAAAATGGGCGGGCGCGTTGCTGGTGACCACACAGCGGGGGTTGCCCCAGCGGATGACATTGTCGGCCAGCACACGGGCACGCGGCGGCACGATTTCGTTGGCCACTACCATCGAGTATGGCGGCAGGGCCTGGAGGGCTGCCGTGGTCTTGCCACCGGGCGCGGCACACAGGTCCAGGTAGCGCACGGGCTCATGGACGAGGCTGCGGATGACGTGGGCGATGAACATCGACGAGGCGTCCTGCACATAGTAGCGCCCGGCATGCCAATCGGTGTCGAAGGTAAAGGTGGGACGGTCCTGAAGATAGAATCCCGGGCCGCACCACGGCACGCGGCAGGCGTCGGCTGGCACTGCTGCTCCACGGGCTTCGTTGACGCGCACGGCGACACTGGGTTCGGTTGACGTGATGGCCTGGGTCAACGCTTCCCACTCGGCGGGCAATAGCCCGCGCAACTGCTCTATGAACGCCTGTGACAGATTCATCGCCACAAAAGTAACAAAAAAGCCGAAAATCATCACATTTTACCCAAGAAAAGTGTTGTCCTATCATGACGATGATTAACTGGAATCAGTAAGGTTGAAATTATAGTTTTTTAAGGTTTAAAACCTTTGGCGGATGTGCGATTTTTTGTAATTTTGTACGTTTTTAGACACCCCCATTTTCAGAGGGTATAAATGCGAAATAAACTACATTTTTATGTCAGAAGAAGAAAAATATATCGAAGAACAGGAAGAGAAGAATTATTCAGCGTCCAACATCCAGGTCCTGGAGGGTCTGGAAGCCGTGCGCAAGCGTCCGGCTATGTACATCGGTGACACCCACATCAAGGGTCTGCACCACCTGGTGAGCGAGGTCGTGGACAACTCCATCGACGAGGCATTGGCCGGTTTCTGTGACCGCATCGATGTATTCATCGGCGAGGACAACAGCATCACCGTCAAGGACAACGGCCGCGGTATCCCCGTCGACGAGCACGAGAAACTGCACAAGTCGGCTCTTGAGGTCGTGATGACCGTGCTGCATGCCGGCGGTAAGTTCGACAAGGGTTCCTACAAGGTGTCGGGCGGTCTGCACGGTGTGGGCGTGAGTTGCGTGAACGCCTTGAGCGACTACCTGCGTGCCGAGGTGCGCCGCGGTGGCAAGGTCTACATGCAGGAATACAGCCTGGGCAAGCCGACCAGCGAGGTGAAAATCGTGGGCGACTGCCGCGAGGAGGACCATGGCACGACCATCATCTTCCACCCCGATGGCGCCATCTTCTCGACCACGGTCTACGAATTTGATATCCTGTCGAAGCGCCTGCGCGACCTGGCCTATCTGAATGCCGGTGTCACGCTGTCGATCACCGACTTGCGCGACAAGGACGAGAACGGCGTTGCACGCACCGAGACCTACTACAGCGAGACCGGTCTTGACGAGTTTGTACGCTATATCGACGGCAACAAGGAGGCGCTCATCCAGGACGTCATCCATATCAAGAGCAAGAAGGGCGACATCCCCGTTGAGGTCGCCATGACCTATAACACGTCGTTCAACGAGAACATCTACTCGTTTGTCAACAACATCAACACCATCGAGGGCGGTACCCACCTGACGGGATTCCGCCGCGGTCTGGGTTCGACCCTGAAGAAGTATGCCGAGGACAACAAGATGCTCGAGAAGGCCAAGGTTGAAATCAAGCCCGAGGACTTCCGCGAGGGCCTCACCGCCATCATCTCGGTCAAGGTGCTCGAGCCCCAGTTCGAGGGACAGACCAAGACCAAGTTGGGCAACACCGAGGTCATCGGTGCTGTCGAGACGTCGGTGCGCGATGCTCTGAACAACTACCTCGAGGAGCATCCCAACCAGGCTAAGACCGTCATCGAGAAGGTCATCCTGGCTGCCCAGGCCCGCCATGCCGCCCAGAATGCCCGCCTCAAGGTGCAGCGCAAGTCGCCGCTCTCGGGCGGTGGCCTGCCCGGCAAACTGGCCGACTGTTCATCGAAGGATCCCGCCGAGAGCGAACTCTTCCTCGTCGAGGGTGACTCGGCAGGTGGCAGCGCCAAGCAGGGCCGCGACCGCAAGTTCCAGGCCATCCTGCCGCTGCGAGGCAAGATTCTCAACGTCGAGAAGGCCATGGACCACAAGGTGTTTGAGAGCGACTCGATTGTCACCATCTTCCGTGCCCTGGGCGTGACCATCGGCACCGAGGAAGACCCCAAGGAGGCCAACCTGAGCAAACTGCGCTACCACCGCATCATCATCATGACCGATGCCGATGTCGATGGTGCACACATCGACACGCTGCTGATGACCTTCTTCTTCCGCCGCATGCGACCCATCATCGAGAACGGCTACCTCTATATCGCCACGCCGCCCCTGTACCGTGCCCGCACCAAGAAGGGCAACCGCGAGGAGTATTGCTGGGACGAGATACAGTTGCGCAAGTTCATCGACGAGTATGCCGGCGGCAAGGAAGACGGTGTCACCGTTCAGCGCTTCAAAGGTCTGGGCGAGATGAATGCCGAGCAGTTGTGGGAGACCACCATGGATCCCGAGCACCGTCTGCTCAAGCGCGTCAACATCAGCGACGCTGCCGAGGCCGACCGCATCTTCTCGATGCTCATGGGCGAGGACGTTGATCCACGCCGCAAGTTCATCGAGGAGAACGCCACCTACGCCACCATCGACACTTGATGTGCCATTGGCTACGCGGGGCGTAATCCCCGCGACAATATATATACCCTAAACCCCGGGGCCGTTCGGCTCTGGGGTAACTTTTTGCCCCTCGCCGAACTCCTTGGCTGCAGGGGCAGATGTTGCAGAGATATAAAAAAATGATAAAACGGTTCCTGTAGGGTAGTGAATTTGCAGGAATTGTGTTAATTTTGTAGCCTATAAAAATTACTCACCATCCTAATTGTTTAACCTATGGATTATAGCATAGTTGATTTTCTGGCCTTGTTGGGCTCAGTGTGTCTGTTCCTCTACGGAATGAAGATCATGAGTGAAGGCTTGCAGAAGACCGCTGGTAGCCGCTTGCGTTCCATCTTGGCCTGGATGACCAAGAACCGTTTCCTGGCTGTTGTCACCGGTGTCGTGATCACCGCATTGATTCAGAGTTCGTCGGCATCGGTGTCGATGGTAGTCAGTTTTGTCAATGCCGGACTGATGCCGCTGGAGCAGTCGCTGGCTGTGAGTTTCGGCGCCGCATTGGGTACGACATTCACCGAGTGGATTATTGCCATCTTCGGCTTCAAGGTCAAAATGTCGGCCTTCCTGTTGCCGCTGTTGGCTTTTGCCGTTCCCATGCTCTTTATCAAACGTAACAACTACAAGAACATCGGTGAGTTGCTCATTGGTTTTGCCTTCCTGTTCATGGGACTGGATGCCATCAGCGCCAATGTGCCCGACCTGTCACAGTCACCCGAGATCTTCTCCTCGTTGCAGCAGTACACCTCGATGGGGTTCTGGTCCATCCTGATTTTCACCCTCGTGGGTTGGATCGTGACCATGCTCATCCAGTCGAGTGCGGCCACCTTTGCCATCGTGCTGATTATGGCGGCCAAGGGATGGATTTCGTTCGACATCGCCTGTGCGATGGTGCTGGGTGCCAGCATCGGTACCAGCATCACGCCGCTGCTCGCGTCGTTGGGCGGTAATGCCGAAGCCAAGAAGGCAGCATTGGGCCACGCCCTGTTCAACCTCTTCGGCGCCGTGTGGCTGCTGGCCGTGTTCAAACCCTTCGTGTCGATGGTGACCTGGGTGACGACCGACGTGTTCGGTCTGGGTGATCCCTTGGCGTTGTATAACAATGTGAAAGCGGGTGCCGACAGTGCCACACTGGTCAAGGAACAGGTGGCGATGTCTATCGGCATGACGATGTTCCATACCATCTTCAAGTTGTGCAACCTGCTGATTATGATATGGTTCACCAAACTCTATGTCAAGTTGCTCAATGTCATCATCAAGAGCAAGAAGAAGGAGGACGAGGAGTTCCAGTTGAAGTACATCCAGGGTGGTCTCATGAGCGCCAGCGAGTTGAACATCGACCAGGCACAGCGCGAGATTGTCGTGTTTGCCACACGTGTTGAGCGTATGCTAGGCATGGTCAAGGAACTCGTGCACACCAAGACCGGTACTCCCGAGTTCAACAAAATCCTGTCGCGTATCCAGAAGTATGAGGACATCACCGACCGCATGGAGTTTGAAATCGGCAGTTACCTGAACAAGGTGCTCGACGGCCGCTTGAGCAGCCAGGCCAAGGCACGCGTGGCCAGCCTGCTGAGCATCATCAGCGAACTCGAGAGCATCGGCGACAGTTGCAACAACATCGCCAAGGCCCTTGTGCGCAAGGAGGAGGCCGACGCCCACTTCAACGAGTACAACTACAAGAATATCGACGAGATGCTCAAACTCGTCAGCGAGGCTATGACCAATATGCTGGCCGTAATCAGCGACATCGACAATGTCACCGCCGAGGACCTCATGCGCAGTTACAACAAGGAGCGAGAAATCAACAACTTCCGCAATGCCTGCCGCACCGAGAACATCGAGAACGTCAACCAGAAGAAGTACCCCTACAAGGCCGGTATCTTCTACATGGACATCGTGTGCGAGGCCGAGAAACTTGGCGACTTCATCGTCAACGTCATCGACAGCATGGAGGACATCATGCGCCGCAGTTCGTCGGTTACCAGTGGCCTGCCGCTGGGCGAGTTGAACCCCGAGAAGACCGCAATGGGAAAATAATCCCGCAGCCACTGCAAGGTTAAAAAAGGCAACTTGAACACCCCAACAACTTTTTTAGTTGTCACGGACGTTCAAGTTGTCTTTAATTATGCCCTAGTGGATTTAACAACAAGAAACGCACCCCCGGATGGCCCGCTAGAGTCAATAAAATAACTGAATATTCTGATAAGTCTGAAAATCAGCACCTTCAGAATATTCAGTTGTCATTGAAAAGTTGTACAAGTTGTCCGAGTTGTCTTTAAAATCCGTATTGCCCCGGATGGCCTTGTCTTCCTTTGATCGTTGTTGTCGTTATTGTTGGGTCTTGAAGTCGCCCAGGGTGATGTTGCCGTCCTCGCCGAGGGTGACCGTGGCGGTGATGGTGGGCATGTCATCATACTGCAACACCTTGCCGACCACGAAGTTAATGCCCGGAGTCACCTGGACCGTCAGCGGGCCCTCGATGCCGTAGGCGATCTGCTCCCCGATGTAGATGGCGTCGTCCATAAAGCCGCCCATGTCCTCCATCTTGTTGGTTGCCTTGGCCAGTTCCTTGCCATCGGCATAGAAGGTGATTTCCTGACCGTCGATGCTGTAGGTCAGCGCTTTGCACAAGGCCTGCTGCATCTCGTAGGGGTCGATAGATTTCACGATGCTCGCATAGCCGTCGTCGCCGAAGCGCAGCAGGTAGGGACGCTCAACATTCACGCCGGTGCCCTCGGTATCGCTGCCGATGATCCACAGGTCGCCCGTGGCGGCGTCATAGCGTGCTCGCGGCATGCGGCCGTGGCGCAGTTGGGGCAGGGCTGTCTTCACGTCACCCTTGCCGATGACCATGCCGTAGCCCTCGCTCGACACCGTGTCGCCGCAGTTGAGCAGGCTCCACACGGCCACGCCCGTGTTCTTGTCCTCCATCACCGTCTCGTAGCGCTCGTCGATGGTGACCTGTTTCATCACGTCCATTACCGCTTGGGGTGCTTGGGCAAGAGCGACAGCCTCTTCCATTGTTCCGTTCACAGGGCGCTGGGCATTGCCCTTGCAACCCGTCATCATGCCGCACAGCATTATGATTGCTGCGACTTTAATCAGATTTTTTTTGTTCATGGTTAACAAATTTATTGTTGTAAACGTGATTGTTGACTCTTTATTGTTTTCGGGTGATGCTGTAGCGGTTGGCGAGGAAGACGAGGGTGTAGAGGGCACCCAGGACGACGGTGATGATTGAGGCTTCGGGACCAAAGGCGCCGCCCGTGATGATGTCAGGGCCGTTGACCCTGGTGGCGAGCATCCCGTCGCCGATGTTGATGCCCGAGACGGCCAGGCCGAAGACGTTGCCCTGCACATAGTTCCACGCCCAATGGATGCCGATGGGCACCCACAGCGTGCCCGACCACTTGTAGGCGGCCGCGAGCAGCAAGCCCGCCTCGATGGCGATGGCGAGCGACGACCACCAGGTGGCATTGTCGTTGGACAGGTGGCCAAACCCGAAGAAAAGGGCCGACACGATGAGGGCGGCCCGGGTGTTCCACCGCTCGTCGATCATGCGGAAGATGATGCCACGGCAAAAGATTTCCTCACCCACGGCCACGGCAAGCATCGTCATGAAGGCGCTGAATTGGGCCTCGCCCGAGAAGTCGCTCCATGACACGCTGCCGTGCCCCCAAGCCACTATCGTACTCACCACAAGCACCATATAGACGACACCCACGAGCATACCCAGCAGGGTGTGGGGGACGAGTTTGCGCAACTTCAGGTCGGTGGGCCAGCATCGGTTGGTCAACTTGACAAACAGGGCATAAAACATCAGCACAATGGCCGATGTCGCAATCGTCAGGATGGGCCAACCGATGAGCCGGGAAATATCATTGCCGGCAATCGAAAGCGTATCCTCGATGGCGCCGACGAAGAACCCTGCGATGAACAGCAGAATCCATTTCCACCATGCGAGTTTTTTGTTTGTTTGAGCCGTTGCCATTGCCGATAAGAATTGGTTGGTTACCGCAAAGATACGGTTTTTCTGTGACCTTGACGAAAAATTCAAACTACCAATTACACAAATTAGACCGATTGCCGCGGAGTTTTATAGCGGGTTTGTATAATTCGCGTAATTAGCATTGATGTTTCTCATGGGCCAATACCAGATTATTGCATAAAAAACAAACTCTTTTGTCTTTATGCCTTTTATTTTGTCGTATCTTTGTCGTGATGGAGATACAAGAATTGCATTTCGGGCACCGCAGGGTGTGCTTGTATAAATTGCTGGATGGCGCTGCACCGCTGGTCTATTCGATTGACTATCACGAGAATGGGCAACTGCTGCTGGAAGCCTGCAAGCAGGTGGGCTGCAACGGCTTTAACTTGGTGACCATCAGCGGACTGCACTGGAATCAGGAACTCTCTCCGTGGCCTGTCGAGACGGTGGTGTCCAAGGACGACAACTTCAGCGGCGGTGCGGGGCTGTGGCTGCCCGTGCTGACCGATGAGGTGGTGCCGCAGGTCGAAAGGCTGCTCGATGAACCGCCCACCTGTCGCCTGCTGGCGGGTTATTCGATGGCGGGTCTGTTTGCCGTGTGGACGGCCTATCAGACCGACCTGTTCACGCGCATCCTGTCGGCCTCGGGGTCGATGTGGTATCCCGGCTGGCTGGAGTATGCCCGCGAACACCAGACCGCCGTGCCGCTGCAGGGCATCTACCTCTCGGTGGGGGACAAGGAAAGCACATCGCGCAACGCCGTGCTGCAGACCGTCGGCGAGCGCACCCGGGCGGTTGCCGACCTGATGGCCAGTCGCGGCATCCCCTCGAAGTTTGAACTCAACCCCGGCAACCACTTCAAGAATCCTCCCCTGCGCGTCGTCAAGGGCATCCACTGGCTCCTTCACAACGACAACCACGATTAGAAAAGGAAAACAGGAAATACAATAAATACTGTGCTGTCCGGCGGGATTTAACGACAACTCGGACAATTCTTACAACTTTTTAATGACAACTGAATATCCTGAAAGTGCTGATTATCAGACTTCTCAGATTTTCCGGTTGCTATTTTGACTTTCGGGAGGTCATCTGGTGTGTGAGTTTCTTGTTTTTGGGGCAGTGAGGCTGTTTTTTTATCAATATGGTTGTCTTTTTTGTGTTTCTTGCTTTGAAATCAGCGTTCAAGGCGAGTTTTTTTGTACCTTTGCAGGCTCAAAAAAAAGCCAAGATTCTCGATGCGCAAGCAAGACAACTATACGTTCCTGACCACGGCACCCATCCGTCGCGTGATTCCTGCGATGGCGGTGCCCACTGTCATCAGTATGCTTGTCACGAGCATCTACAACTTGGTAGACACCTATTTCGTGGGACTCATCAATACCCAGGCGACAGCGGCTGTGGGTGTGGTGTTTCCCGTGATGGCCATCATCCAGTCCATCGGATTCATGTTCGGTCAGGGCTCCGGCACCTACATGGCGCGCCATCTGGGCGCCCGCCGTCTCGACGAGGCACGTCAGATGGCCGCTACCTCGTTTGTCGGCAGCATCATTTGTGGCTTGGTAATCACGGTGTTGGGACTTATTTTCTTGAAACCGTTGTCCCTTGCGCTGGGCTCAACGCCCACCATTCTGCCCTACACGATGCAGTTCATGGGCGTGATTCTGCTTGGCGCACCGCTGATGACGGCCTCGATGGTCATCAACAACCAGATGCGCTTTCAGGGCAACGCCACCCAGGCGATGTATGGTATGATCTCGGGTGCCGTGCTCAATGTGCTGCTGGTGCCGCTGTTCATGTTCACCTTCGGGCTGGGCATCCTGGGCACCGCCATCGGCACAGTGTTGAGCCAGTTGTTCGGTTTCATCGTCCTCTGGGTGATGTCGCGCCGTGGCGAGAATATCCCCATCGACCTCAAGCAGTCCTCGCGCCGTTGGCATTTCCAGGCCGAAATCCTCAAGGGCGGCACGCCGTCGCTCACGCGTCAGGCCCTGGCAAGCATTGCCACGCTGATGCTGAACGTGGCAGCCGGCGTGTATGGCGACGCTGCCATCGCGGGCATGTCGATTGTGTCCAGGTTGGCGTTCATCATCTTTGCCATCATCATCGGGGTGGGGCAGGGCTATCAGCCCTTCTGCGGCTTCAACTATGGCGCGGGCAACTACAAGCGGCTGCTCCGTGGATTCTACTTCACCATCCTGCTCGACATGGCCGTGCTGGTGGTGATGTGCGGCCCCGCTTATGTGTTTGCCGAGTGGTTGGTGGACCTGCTGCGTGACGACCCCGATGTCGTTGCTGTGGGTGCCGTGGCGCTGCGCTGGCAACTGGTGGCATTGCCCATGGCGGCCGTGGTCACCGTGTGCAACATGACGCTGCAGACCTGCGGTAAGAGCCTGTCGGCCAACCTCCTGGCATCGGCGCGCAACGGTGTTTTCTTCATTCCCTTGATTCTGATTCTGCCTCGCCTGTTGGGACTGTTCGGCGTGGAGATCTGTCAGGCCGTGTGCGATGTGCTGGCCTTCATGCTGGCCATCCCGCTGACGCTCAATTTCTTTGTGCATATCCTGGCCCCGAAAACACCGTTGAAGGAGCAGGGCTGACAGAATAATTTTACTGCTCGGCACGCTATTATTGTGAAAAGTAGTACTTTTGCGCATTAACTGACCAATATAAAGATAAAATACAGATGATTTCATTCATTATCAGTCTTGTGGCCTTGATACTGGGCTATTTCATTTACGGCGCCATCGTGGAACGCGTGATGCGTCCCGATGACCGGGAAACACCCGCCGTGCGTCTTGCCGACGGGGTGGACTATGTCGTCCTGCCCACGTGGAAGGTGTTCATGATCCAGTTCCTGAACATTGCCGGCACAGGGCCCATCTTCGGTGCTATCATGGGTATGTGGTTCGGTCCGGCGTCCTACCTGTGGATTGTGTTGGGCTGCATCTTTGCCGGTGCGGTGCATGACTTCATGAGCGGCATGTTGTCGCTGCGGCATGACGGTGCCAACCTGCCGACGCTCATCGGCAAGTACCTGGGCCGTGGTGCACGTGGCGTGATGCTCGTGTTCACCGTGCTGCTGTTGATGATGGTGGGTGCCGTGTTTGTCTACAGCCCTGCCGAGATTCTCAAAGGCATGTTCTCGAGCGAGTCGATGCCCTTGCTCTCGGAGCCCCTCTTGTGGATTGTCATCATCTTCGGCTACTATATCGTTGCCACCCTGCTGCCTATCGACAAGATTATCGGCCGCATCTATCCTCTGTTCGCCATCGCCCTGCTGGTGATGGCGGCCGGCCTGCTGGTGGGCCTGTTCATCAAGATGCCGCAGTTGCCCGAGTTGTGGAACATGGGCGATATGTCGCAGTGGACGGCCGGCGCGATGGTCGGCGGCAAAGATACGCTGGGCGTTGCCGGACATATGCAGAAGTATACGTTGTTCCCCTGTCTGTTCATCACCATTGCCTGCGGTGCCATCAGCGGTTTCCATGCTACGCAGAGCCCTTTGATGGCGCGTTGCCTCAAGAGCGAGCGCTTGGCACGTCCCGTCTTCTACGGTGCGATGATTACCGAGGGCATCGTGGCACTTATCTGGGCCACCGTCTCGTCCTACTTCTTCTACTACGGCGGCTGGAAAGAGGTTGTCAGCCCCGAAGCAGTCAATGAATTCATGGCTCAGGTGCAGACCGCCGACGGCAAGACGCTCATCCAGTATTTCACTGCGCCTCAGGTGGTCAATTTGGTCTGCAGCAGTTGGCTGGGCATCTTTGGCGGCACGCTGGCCGTGCTGGGCGTTGTGGCTGCCCCCATCACCAGTGGCGACACGGCCTTCCGCAGCGCCCGCCTCATCATCGCCGAGTCGTTGCATTTTGAGCAGAAGAGCATGGTGCGCCGCCTGATGATCAGCATCCCGCTGTTTGTCGCATCGCTGCTGTTGCTCATTTGGCAAATGGAGAATCCTAACGGCTTCAATGTGCTGTGGCAATACTTCGGCTGGTCCAACCAGGCGCTGTCGGTATTCACCCTGTGGATGATTACCGTCTATCTGGCACGCAACCACAAGGCCTATTTCCTCACGCTCATCCCCGCTGTATTCATGACCGTGGTGTGCACCACCTTCCTCACGGCGTCGCCTATAGCCCTGGGACATACTGCACTCACGCCCTGGATCGCCATCGCTGTGGCTGCGTTGTCGCTGCTGTGGTTCGCCCTGTGGCTGCGCCGCTACCGCGCCAAAAGCCGATTACTCTAAAAACTACGAATTACGCGAATTGAACTAATAGCATCCGCACGCAGTGATTACATCTGCGTGCGGATGCTATTAGAATAATCAGATTACTCAGTTGTTTTTTTAATTAAAACGCGGACGCCTAAATCTGTTCAATTCGTGAAATTCGTAGTTTGAAGGGGTGTCAGACGAGGAATTCTCCGATTGCGATGATGCGGCTCTCACCGCCCACCCAGATGCTGCCGTCGGGCTTCAGGACGGTCATGATGACCGAGGGACGCCCCATGGCTTCGCCCTGCATGAAATGGCACTTGTCGCCGGCGGCGATGAGGCCGCGGCGGTGCAGGTAGTGCGTCAGCGCGGCATTGGCGGTACCTGTTGCCGACTCCTCGGGGATGCCATACAACGGACCGAAGTTGCGCACATGGGCCGTGTAGCCGTCGTTGGTGAGGGCAAAGGCATGGGCACCCACCACATTGAGTTCCTGGCTGATAGCCGACAGCGCCTCCATGTCGGGGCGCATGCCGTTAAGGTCTTCCACGCTGGCCATGGGCATGATGATGTCGGGCAGGCCGGTCGAGACGATTTCTATCGGGCTGTCGGGCCAGCGGATGGCCGCTGTCGGGTCCATGATGCGGTGTAACCTGTCGGCATCGACTTGCCGGTCAACAACCGTGGGCGTCGCCATCTGCATCATCACCTGCTCGCCGATGGCGACCTCGAGGTCGCCGGCAAGGGTGTGGTTCAGGCACACGTCGCCGTCGGCGATGAGGCCCTGCTGGCGCAGCACACCAAAGGTCGAGATGGTGGCGTGTCCGCACAGGTCCACCTCGCCCGTCGGGGTGAAATAGCGCACGGTATATTCCTTGGGGCCGTTGTGCTGCACAAAGGCCGTTTCGCTGTAGCGCAACTCGGCGGCCACTTGCGTCATCAGCCGCTCGTCAGGGAAATCCTGGTCCAGCAATACGACTCCGGCAGGGTTGCCGCCGAAGGCTTCGCGCGTGAACGCATCAACAATAAAATATTTCATTCCACAATGACGGTTCGGGTTGTGTAGTTGGAATAGACCACAATCTGGATGCCCTTCTCGCTTTCGCTGACGGGCAGTCCCTGCAGGTTGTAACGGGCCACTTCATGCACATCCTGATCGTCGGCATCGACGCGCTGGATGGCATCGCTGTCGGGAGGAAAGACCTGTACCCTGGACAGCAGGATGGCCTCGCATTCGGCCGAACAACTCATCTGCTCGACCACAAAGCCCTCAGCGGCCAGCAGGTTGAGCACCTTGCCCACCGTCATGGCTTCGCTGCCATAACTGTCGTAGTGCGTCTTGATGCCCACCGGCACATCGCCCGTCAAGTAAATCTCCTGATAGATTGACGAGTAGATGTGGTCGGCCACTACGTTCACGTAACTCTTTTGGCTCCACGCCATGCCGATGGTGGCCAGCACCATCGCCAAACTGATGAATAACCGTTTCATAATCATATCGTTTAATTCTCTGTTACAAAATTAGTGCAAGCCGAATACAATGCCAAGAAAAAACACTTTTTTTCTTGAGCATGGTTGAGGCGCCGCCTAATTTGCCCGAGGTGCGCAGCGCCGCAGGGAACAGTAGTGCAAGCCGAATACAATGCCAAGAAAAAATACTTTTTTCTTGAGCATAGTTGAGGCGCCGCCTAATTTGCCCGAGGTGCGCAGCACCGCAGGGAACAGTAGTGCAAGCCGAGTGGAGAACAAAACAAAAACGGAAGTTTTTGTTTTTTATGCCGAACTTGCACTATCTTTGCAGTCACGTTATGAAGAGTCGATGGACATATTGGCTGCTGACCGTCGTTGTGGGCTTGCTGCTCGTGGCCTGTGCCAGCATCGGGTCGCCCGAGGGCGGTCCGCGTGACTACACGCCGCCTCAGGTGGTCAAGTCGTCACCTGAGCCTGGTGCCCTCAACTTCAAGGGCAATAAGGTGGAAATCACCTTTGACGAGATCGTTAACCTCAAGGACCAGCAGAAGAAGGTCATCATTTCGCCGGCGCCGCGCACACAGCCGCTCATCCGCACGGTGGGCAAGAAGGTGACGGTCGAGTTCCGTGAACCGCTGGAGGAAAACACTACTTACGTCATCGACTTTTCCAACGCCATCGAGGACAATAACGAGAGCAACCAGTTGGACGGATATGCTTTCGCTTTCTCGACAGGCGACGAGATAGATTCGTTGGCCATTTCAGGCATCGTGCTGCGGGCCAATGATTTGGAGCCGATGCAGCACGTTATCGTCGGTCTGCACAGCAACCTCGATGACACGGCTTTTACCCGCCAGCCGTTGGAACGTGTGAGCCGTACCGACGACCGCGGCCGTTTCACCATCATGGGTCTCAAGCCTGGCAACTACCATGTGTTCGCGCTGAACGATGTTGACGGTGACTACCGCATGGCGCGCACCGAGGACATCGCCTTCCTCGACGAGGTCATCGTGCCCACGACCAGTGAGTACACCTCCCAGGATACCGTGTTCACCTTCGACCGCAAGGTGGATACCGTGATGACGGGCACACACACGTTGTTCCTGCCTAATGACTTGTTGTTGTGCATGTTCAACGAGGGCTACCGTAGTCATTACGTCAGGCAGACAGCCCGCCCTGACGCCAACAAACTGCACGTGCTCTTCGGTGCCCCCAACGACAGCCTGCCGGACATGAAGGTGCTGCGCCCCGCCGACCACCAGCGCGACTGGTACCGCGTGGAACGCAACCTGGACAACGACTCGCTGTTCTACTGGATTACCGATTCGGCTCTAATCAAGACAGATACCCTCATCGTTGCCATGACCTACCTGCGTACCGACACCGCCGACCGCCTGGAGCAGGTGACCGATACCATCCGTTTCGGCTACCGCAAGCCCAGTAGCCAGGTCAAGGAAGAGGAGAAGAAGGCCAAGGAGCGCGAGGAGCGTGCCAAGCGGCTGGCGCAGTTGTTAGAGAAACAGGAAAAGGCCGCTGCCCAGGGTAAGGAATTGAACGAGGGCGAGTTGGAGGAACTCAAGGAACTGCAACGCCCTGACCCCGACGCGATACCCACCCTCAAGATGGATCTGGCCAAGAGCGGAACCCTCGACGTGGGTGATTCCATCGTGTTCAAGTTTGACACACCCGTCGCCAGCATCGACCCCGCCGGGGTCCATGTCGAGGTGAAACGTGACACCCTGTGGGTGCCGCTCGCCGGAGTGCAGCCCCGCATCGTCCCCGTTGACGACTGCAACCCCATGCGCTACTGGCTGCCGATAACCATGCTGCCTGACAGCACCTACCGCCTGACCGTCGACAGTGCCGCCGTGATGTCGGTCTATGGCCTGTATAACGGCCGACTGTCCAAGGAATTGAAGATTAGGGGACTGGAGGAGTATGCTAACGTCTATTTCAAGGTCAATGTCAAGGATTCGGCCTTTGTCGAACTGTTGGGCACGGGCGAGAAAATCAGTCGCACGGTGCCTGTGCAAAATGGTACATTTGAGTTGATTAATGTCACCCCGGGCTATTATTACCTGCGCCTGACCATCGACCGTAACGGCAACGGCAAGTGGGACACCGGCAACTATGCCGAGCACCTCCAGCCCGAGGAAGTGTACTACTACCCCAAGAAACTGCACCTGCGCCGCAACTGGGACCTCGACGAGAACTGGAACATCTATGAGACTGCCCTCGACCTGCAGAAACATGACGATATCAAGCGCAACAAGCCCGAACAGGCTAAGAACAAGATTGAGAAAAAGCAGGGTAAGCAGGATGACGAGGAGGAAGAGGAAGATGAGTTCGGCACCGGCATCACCAACACCTATACCGGTGACAAATACAGGGATTCCAAGAGGAACAACGTGAGACCGCTCAACCGCTGACGCACCGCGATTCAGACCCCTGGAAGCGGTTCGCAGGACGGCTTTTGCAAAAAATACGGCATTTTTTTTGGTAAAAGGCTTGCATATTAAAAAAAAGTATTACCTTTGCAGTCGCTAAACCAAAATGCCCAGGTGGCGGAATTGGTAGACGCGCACGTTTCAGGTGCGTGTGCCGCGAGGTGTGCGGGTTCGAGTCCCGCCCTGGGCACCACCACAAGTCCTTGACAGTCAATATGATTGTTAAGGACTTTTTCTTTTTCTCCCCCCGAATGAAAACAACTGAATCTTCTGATTATTCTGTTTGGCATCCGCGGTCGGGATTGAAAATAACTGAATCTTCTGATTATTCTGATGGGCATCCGCGCTCGGGATTGAAATGAAAACAAGAAGTACAATAAATACTATGCCATCCGGGCGCGGCGTAGTTAAAAGACAACTGGGACAACTCTTACAACTTTTATAGTAACAACTGAATTATTATCTGATTCATTTGAAGGCTTGGCGTTTGTCTCTTATCATTCGGGTTTCCCATTGATTTGTACCCGATAATCATAAAAAACTCCGCACCCTTCGAAAACAAGGGTGCGGAGTCGTTTTAGGCTGCAATGCTTGTTATTTCATCTTCAGCGATTCCATTACTTTCAGTACGACCTCGTTGTCGGCAGTCTTCACGTTGGTAGTGTTTACCTTGATGATGCCGTTCTCGCCGTCGCCGATTTTCAGGATGGCAGAGAAGGAGTCGCCCGCATCCTGTTTCCAGAGGAATGTGGCATAAGTGTTGTTGCCGAGGGTCTTTTCTCCAAGGTCTTCCATACCGTTGATGTCCATCTCGATCTGTTGCGACTGCTTGTAGTTGGCTTGCTCGTCATAGACGAAATTCAAACCCTCTTTGTATTCCTGGCCGGCACTGATTTCGTTTTCCTTGATGACACGAACCTCCCATCCCTCGGGGATGTCGATGCTGAACTTATCACAAGAAACGGTGCACGGGCCTTTGCTTCCCTCTTTCACCTCATTGGTGGCCTCGGTTGTCTGTTCTGCTGCCGCACCTTCGGCATTTTCGCCGTTTTGTGCTGCCTTGTCGCCACAAGCAGTGAAAGCAATGGCTACTACGAGCATAATCGCGATTTGATAAACTCTTTTCATTGTCTCAATTTTTTTGAAGGGATAAAATTAAAAGTTAGATTTTCTGATTGTTGGTTGACTCTTATAATTCGGGTACACCAAGTTCCTTCATGGTCGTCTGGATCCATTCGTCGGTGATATCCTTGCCACCTTCGGCCTGCTTGGCAATACCTGCTAATTCCTTCATCAACGCGGGGTAGTCGGCATATTTCTTGCTGATTTCTTCCAACTCAGCGGGCTGGGCCTCGTTCATTGCCACGGCGAAAGTCTTGTAAGCCTCCAATGCTGTTTTGAATTGAGCCTTCCACTCGTCGGCGCTCCAATTGGCACCTTCGGCCTTGGCTTTTGCTACGATGTCGGCAAGTGATGCCGGCTGTTCTGCCTCCGCAGCAGGTGCTTCTTTTGCCACCTGCTCGGTCTGTTCTGCCTCAGTGGCAGTTTCTGCGTTCTTGTCGCCGCCACATGAAACGACAAACATACCTGCAGCAACGATGATAAAACTAAATAATAACTTTTTCATAATTACTAATGGTTAAAAATTAAAGATATCAGTGCAAAGATAGTAAAAACCGTTTATTGTAGTTGAATTAATGTGCAGAAATGATGGATTAGTTGTCATTTTCTTCCAAAATAGGGTCAAACAGAGTGCCCTAACAACATATTAAAGTTGTTTAGGTTGTCTTTTTAATATCCGATGAAGGGTGGGAAAATCAGAGGCGGTTGATGGCTTCTTTGACTTGGGCGGTATTGCTGCGCGAGACAGGGAGGGTCTCCTGGCAATGCTTGATGACGAGTTGCATGGCACCGGACCTGGAAACAATCTGCTCGACTTGCTGCAGGTTGACGAGGAAGGCACGGTGGCAGCGCACAATCATGGGATAGGCACTCAGGTCATCCTCTATCTGCTTGGAGGTGGCGCGCAGCATGTCGTTGCGGACCTGGCCATCACGCCACTGATAGACTTTCACATAGTTGCCGACGGCCTCGATGTAGAGCAGGTCGGGAACGTGAAGCATGACGCTCTCGCTGGTTGTGCCCGTGAGGGTGACCGTCTGGGCGAGCGCCGCTTCGTTTTCCTGTTGAGGCGCTGTTGGCACGCCGTGCACATTGGCTTGGGTCGCCAGGGCTGCCGCGGCACGTTGCTCGGCTTCCTGTTGGAGACGTTGAAGTTGCTCGTTGAGCAGGCGCGTCTCCTCCAACTCGGCGCTGAGGAACCTGCTGCGGAACTTGAAACGCCAATACAGACCGATGGCGAAGGAGCAGAAGGCGATGATGAGCAGGGTCTCAAAGTAGTTGCTCCACGAGAGCACGTTGCCCGGCACGAGATCGCTCATCACGAAATGACGGTACAGGCAGATGAGCAGTGCCACCAGCGGAGTGTTGATCAACTGGAACCACAGGTTGCGGCGGATGATGTAATCGACACCTTTATCATAGGAACGGGGCTTCTTGACCACATACTTCAGTGTGGCATCGGTCACCGAGCAACTCACAAGGCCCAGCAACCCCATCGCCAAAAGATGGCCCCAAGCCATCAACTGCCAAGCATCCAAGCCGAAAGGTTTGAAGATGGCCAGGGCGAGCACCGTGAAGACGGTGCTGATGACGCGGGTCATGATCGTATCTTTTTGTCCTTGACTCATACCGAGGACAAAGGTACAATAAATGCGCCGATTCTTGACTTCCGTTTGTCACAATTATGCACTTCGTCCCACTTTTGTTGTCATTCGTCACATAAACCTGCAGAATATCCCAAAAACTTGTTGTGAAAGGGGTTTGGCTGTTCCTTTGCAATGAATTTTTTGAGGCGCGTCGGCAACTGCCGGCAAGCCCAGGCGCCGATTTCGGTGCCGACATTTAAAACTTAAGGATTATGTCAAGAAGAACAATCATCGGAATTATTTTCATCGTGGCTGCCCTGTTGAAACTGGCAGACATGTGGGGCATCGTGCAACTGAACTGGAACCATTCCTGGACAGAATACTTCGGCCCTGTTCTGCTTCTCTATATCGGTGCCGAATTGATTATCTACAGTTTCAGCAGGAACCGGTCGCAGTGGCTCCAGCGGCCCGTGCCGCAGGGAGAGGATGGCAAGCGCATGTGTTGCAACGTGCGTTTGGGTGCCGACGAGTATATCTACCGGGGCGAGGCTTTCCACGGCGCCCGTCTGGACGCTTTCTGCGGCGGTCTGCGTCTGGACCTGCGTGAGGCGGTCATCAGCGAGGACGAGGAGATTGATATCCACACCTTTATGGGCGGCGTGGAACTGATGGTGCCTCCCACGGTCAACGTGATTGTCAAGAGCCACAGTTTCCTCGGAGGCGTGGACAACCAGACGGCAGGCCGCTCCATCCCCGATGTTCCCACCATCCACATCAGCGCGAGCAATTTTCTGGGCGGTGTGGACATCAAATGTGAAAAATAAGAGAATGTACATAACACTTTAAAACCATAGAACAATGAAAAGGATTAGTTTCAGACTGGCAGTCGTGATGGCTGCGATGCTGGTGGCAGTGAGTGCTACGGCCAAGTCGCCTGATGTTGGCGGCACTGTGATTGACGAGAGGGGCGAGCCGATGCCCTTTGTGAACGTGGTGTTGTTGTCGTTGCCCGATTCGGCCTTTGTGCAGGGCGCGATGACCGATGACCAGGGTCATTTCGAGATTGTAACCCAGAAAAACGGGGCTCTGCTCAAGGTGTCGTGCATCGGCTACCAGACGCAATACCTGAATGCCTCCCCCGGCCTGACCATCCAGATGCAGGAAGATGCGTTGCTGCTCAGCGAGGTGGTCGTGAAGAGCCAGTTGCCCAAGACGCGCGTCAAGGGCGAGGCCATGCGCACGACTGTCGAAGGCACTATCCTGGAGAAGGCCGGTACCGTGGCCGACGCACTGGCCCGTGTGCCCTCGCTCGAGGCCGATCGTGACGGCGCTGTGAAGGTGCTGGGACGCGGCGATGCCGAGGTGTATATCAACGGCCGCAAGGTGCAGGATGTGAGCGAGTTGTCCCGCCTGCGCAGTGACCAGATCCAGCACATCGATGTTATCCAGAACCCCGGAGCCCGTTATGCCGCCTCGACCAAGGCCGTTGTGCGCATCCAGTTGAAGAAGGCGCAGGGCGACGGCTTCAGTTTCCAGGACAACCTGACGGGCATGTACCAGTATGGCCACACGATTACCAACAACCTGGATGTGAACTACCGCACGGGTGGTCTGGACATCACTGCCTCGTTCTGGGCAGGCCGCTACGGCCACGCCAAGATGCTGCAGGAAAACCAGTTGTCTTATTTTGTGGGCCCTGACTGGGTCGAGGGCCTTGTCACGCAGGAGGGCAAGAACATCTGGAAGGGCTTGTCGCCCCAACTGCAGATAAACTATATGTTCAACGACAACCACAGCATAGGTGCTTTTTACAAGTATGACCGCCACCCCGGCGCTGACTTTCGTGACCAGTTCATCACCGATAGTTATGTGAATGGCGTCTTCACCGAGCGCTCGGTGAGCGACGTCGAGCAACACGACCATTTCCGCAAGCACATTTTCAATGCCTATTACAACGGCAAGGTGGGTTCCCTGGGCATTGACCTGAACGTGGACGGCCTGTTTGACCGCACCGAGACGCCGGGCAGCACCAGCGAGACAACCGTCCTGGACGGCGTCACCGTCAGCCGCGGCATCGAGAGCAACACCAGCAGCCGCAACAACTTCTGGGCCTCGAAACTTATCCTGAGTTACCCCGTTTGGCAGGGCAACCTGTCGGCGGGCGGTGAATACTCCTACAACCACCGCACCGATGCCTACTCGTTCTCGGCAACGGCGAGTGTTCCCGTCAAGGCCACCGACACCGAGATCAACGAGTCGTCAACGGCAGCCTTTGTGGAGTTTGGCCGGCGCTTTGGCCTGGTATTCGCCCAAGTGGGCCTGCGCTACGAGCATCTGAAGAACGACTACTACAACTTCAATGAGCGTGAGGACGAGGTGTGCCGTGACTATGGTGACTGGTTCCCCACATTTGTGGTGTCGGCTCCGGTGGGCAAGGTGCAGTTGTCACTGTCCTACCGCCGCGACATCCAGCGCCCCGCCTACAGCAGCCTCACCAGTTCGACCGTCTATATCAACCGTTACAGTTATCAGAGCGGCAATCCCTACCTGAAGCCCACCTACACCCATAGTTTGGTCTTCAATGCCGCCTACCAGTGGATGAACCTGTCGCTGAACTACGCACGCATCAAGGACTCCGAGACGATGTCTACCGAGCCTTATCCCGGCTCCGAGGATCCGCTCGTCAGCCTCGTGCATCCCATCAACAGCAAGGAGAGTTATAACCGACTGACCGTCATGCCGTCGTTGAGGCCCGTGTTTGGTTGCTGGCATCCCACATGGACGGCGATTGCCATCTTCCAAAACTACAAGACGCCGACTGCCGACGGTTCCATCCTCACGCTGAACCACCCGTATCTGGGCTTGACGTGGAACAACGACATCGAACTGCCGCACGACTGGCGCCTGAACGTCATGGTGCAAGTGACATCACGTGGTGACTACGACAACTTCCGCATCACCAAGAGCAGGTTCTATAGCGGCATCGGAGTGCAGAAGGATATCAGCCTGCACCGCATGGGCTCACTGACCGTCGACGCACGTTGCATGGACCTGTTCAACACCAGCAAGGCTGGGGCTACCATCTATGGACCGCGCGAGTTGACCACCAGCAACCCTGCCCGCCGCACCTTCTCCCTTGACCTCACCTGGAAGTTCAACGCCGCCAGCAGCAAGTACCGCGGCACCGGTGCCGGCGAGAAGCAGAAAGCACGTATGTAAATCAGGCTATCCGCTTGAAAGTCAAAGGAATATTGCGAAATATATTCGTTGAAAACCAATAACTTATAAAACAGCATACAACGATGAAAACGATAATGAAAATGAAAGAGATGATGATTGCCGTTGCGCTTGTTGTCGTGATGAATCTGGCATTTGACAGTTGCATCGCCACCCGCGACACGACCAAGATCAACAAGGTGGAAATGGGTATGACCCAGAGTGATATCCGGCACCTGCTTGGGAACCCCTTGTTCAAGAACGCCGATGAAACGGGAGAACAGTGGGGCTACCGCAAAGTTGTCGGGGAAATCATTGATGCCGAGGAGATGCTGTTCGTTGTCACCTTTGACAACGACGGCCAGGTGGTTGCCTATAATTCGGTCAAGGAATTCCCGCCGCATCGTCATCCTTGACGGCTTTTTAGCGTGAAAGAATTGACATGAACGATAATTCTCTATAACTTTGTCGGTAGGATAATAGAATTTAGAAACAATGGAACAGAAATTTTGTCAGAGTTGCGGAATGCCGCTCACCGAGGAACTGCTCGGCACCAATGCCGACGGCACTAAGAACGAGGAGTATTGCATCTATTGCTACAAGGACGGCAAGTTCTTGCAGGACTGCACGATGGACGAGATGATCGAGCACTGCGCCCAACTGATGGAGCA
>Ga0310695_10001387_pt1 | contig 57716 bp, 71 predicted proteins | sample RumenRJG_04DNA_FD_203882 | JGI IMG/M metagenome (GOLD analysis project Ga0310695, IMG submission 203882) | Bovine rumen microbial communities from Lethbridge, Alberta, Canada - RJG_04 (v2) (version 2) | ecosystem: Host-associated > Mammals > Digestive system > Stomach > Rumen | place: Canada...
GGGTAAAATCTTCGACCCGTTTCTCGGTAGCGGCTCATCACGTCTCGCAGCGTTCAGTCTCGACGTTGACTTCTACGGCTGCGAGCTTGACACGAGATATTACGAGATGCAGCAAGAACGCTTCGAGCGTGAGTGTCTCAACATCATCTCGCTCAACGGACAGAAAATCAAACAACCTACATTATTTGACAACATCTAAATTCGCAGAACAATGAACATCAACGACAATCCACAAAGCAGCGCAACACAGTGCGCTAAAATCAAAGATTGGCTTCTGCGTGGCAACAAGCTCACATCGCTTGAAGCTCTGAAGCTCTTTGGTTGCATGAGATTGGCGAGCCGCATTCACGATTTGCGTGAGAGTGGTCTCGACATTCAGAAAGAGAGAATACAAGTGCCTTCGGGCAAGTATGTAACACAGTACAGCATCAAGAACGTATGACAGCAACCGAAATCATCTTGACAGTCTTTCTCGCAATAGCCTGCATCATCGGCGGTGTATTGCTGTACAGACTTGAACACGTCACGGCTCTCAACATCGACTTGCGACGTGAGAACGATGCGCTGCGCAAGCAGATAGAAGACATCAAATCGCTCGTTGAGCAAGAGTTTAACCGACTTAAAGCAAAGAGACAATGAAGAACCCGGACAGCAACAACAAGTTCACGACGCTCTTTTCGCTGTTTCTGTGCATCATCTTGATTGCGTGCATCGAGTACATCTTGTTCAAGTCGCACAAAGAGCAAGAGACTGCATCATCACCGGCACCGGCAGAGAATGTGTGCGAGCAATCGCAAGAAGTAGAACTCGAAACGCTCGAAGACAGCGTGCATTATTACGAAGACGGACTATGACACTCGAACAGCGCAAACAAATCATTCGTCAAGCGTCGGCATCAGCGACGCAGAGATACAGCGACACGCAGCGACAGCTCGCATTCGCCGAAGGCTTTATGACGTGCGCTTATCACATCGACACGATGATGCTCTCGCCTATCGACATCAGCGAGAGAGAGCCACAGAGCAACGAGCGAGTGTTCGTCATGCGTCACGAAGATGACAGCGACATAGAGCTGCTCAACTACGACAGAGAGCTTTTCACGAAGCTCGGTGTAAAATATTGGTTACCATTCACACTTAACATTAAACAACATGGGTAAAGCATTCAAAATCGAAGTCAACAGAGTTAATGAAGACAACGTGCGCATTCACAAGCAATGTGAGCAGATTGACAGTCTCATCGGTGAAGAGCAAATCGCTCTCATCGTCTTGGGAGAGTATCAAACCGAAGAAGCCGGCATTCGATGCAGAGCGACAACAGTCTTGCACATCGACAAGACACACGGCGCAATCGCACTCGCAACGGCACTATTCGACAACATGAGACAGAACGAACAACTGTGTGACATCATCTTCGCTGCTGCTGCGCTCTATGAAGAGCATGAGCAACAGATGAGCGATAGATTAGAACTGAACTGACATGGAGCGGCGCATAGAGATAGCAACTTACGTCGTGTGCAGCGACTACGGCATCACGGCAGAGCAGCTCACGGCACCCGGTCACGAGTGGCATCAAGCCGACGCACGAGCTATTTTGAGCTACATCTTGCGCACGCAGTGTGAAATGACATTCATGCAGATTGGTCGCTTGATACACCGGCATCATTCGACGGTCATCTGCAACGTCCGCAAGGTTGATTTGTGGCTTCACAATCCTAAAATCTTTGCAAAAGAGAACTACAAGTTTGAGAGTATCATTGAACGATTTAACACTTTGACAAATGAAGCAGAAAGAGCAACAACTTTCAAATGAGCTTGTCAAGCAAGAGCTTCAGACGCTCATCGACAACATCGACGAGCGCAACGAGAACTTGTTGAGCGCAGCTCGCAAGGGCAAGAGCATTGAGCAGCAGAACAACATTCGTCTGCGCTCGACACCGTATCTGTCGCTGCAACGTCGTGGTCTCATCACGGTTGACTATCTCATCGCAGAGTTCGACCGCATTCAAGAGCGCACGACACGTCACAGCAGCGCAGAACGCAAGTGCATTGTAAATCTTGTGCTTACAGCGGTGCATAATGCTGCTGTCAAGCAGGCAAGACAGCAAGAGAGTAATGACAACAAAAAAGACACAGAACATGACACTGAATGATTATCAACATGAAGCACTCTCGACGGCAATCTACGACCGTCAGTTTGCAGTAATCTACCCGGCACTCGGCATCGCCGGTGAAGCCGGTGAGTGCGCCGACAAAGTGAAAAAGATACTGCGTGACACTCGCATAGTGCGCAATGCAGATACCGGCGCAATCATGCTTGACACAGAGCAGCAGCACGCTCTCGCTCTCGAAATCGGTGATGTGCTATGGTACTGCGCAACACTCGCTCGTGACATCGGCATGACGCTCGAAGAAGTCGCAGAGTTGAACATCGCAAAGCTCAACTCACGCAAGCAGCGTGGCAAGCTCGGCGGCAGCGGTGACAATAGATAATTTTACTAACAATCAAAATCACAGAACAACTATGACAAATTATTTTGAATGTCGTGTAAGCTACGACAAGACGCTTGAAAGCGGTGCTATCAAGCAAGTGACAGAGAGTTATCTTGTGGAAGCGATGAGTTTCACAGAAGCTGAAGCACGCATCACTGAAGAGATGCAGCCGTACATGAGCGGCGAGTTCTCTGTCTCGGCGGTCAACCGCCGCAAGTACGAAGACGTGTTGCTCGACGATGACAGAGACAAGCTCTATCACGTCAAGCTCATGTTCATCACGATTGATGAGAAGACAGCCGCAGAGAAGCGCAAGCCGTTTTATCTGCTTGTGCAAGCTCGTGACATCGCAGATGTGTTAAGTCAAGTTGAGATACTTATGAGCGACAGCGTGACAAACTACGACATCGTGTCAGTGAGCGAGAGCCGCATTCTCGACGTGTTTGTGTGTAACGACAAAGCAGAGTGACTATGAGCAGAGCAGACGAAATCAAGCAGGCGGCTGAAAGACTTGCAGAGACGAAGAACAACTACAATGCGCAGCAGCAGTGTCTCTACGACTTCGAGTTTGCGGCAGCGTGGGCAGACGAACACCCGTCAGAGAACACGATACGTCGCATCGCATCGCTTTTCAAAGAGTGGTATGACAGCGACAGTCAAGAGCGGTATGTTGACTACATCAAGCAGCGTTTTTGAGCCATGAGCAACGACAGAGCAAGGTGGTTCTTCAACAAAGTGCAAGCGATGCGTCAGGCGCAGCGTGAGTACTTCAAGACACGCTCGCACTCTGCGCTGCGTCAAAGCAAAGCTCTTGAACGTGAAGTTGACGCAGAGATAGAGCGAGTGAACAAGATTATAGGCGCACCGACAGCGTTTCCGGTGCAAGGTGATATATTTTCTCAACCCGACAATTAAACGCTCGCAGGGCGCAAATCTGTGCGCTCTACGAGCATTCTAAACACGAAACAGATATGAAAGCTAACAAGAAAGTGGTTCTCACTCTTTCGAGAGTGTTCCCGAAGCCGCACCCACGGCACGGCGAGCCGACGCTTTTCAAAGAGCATCTCGGCAACACGCTCTGCAATCGTCATGGCAAGCGCAAGCTGCACACGATACGCAAGAACTTTGACCGTTGGGCGCACAACATCGACAAAATCAACAAAGGTGACTTTTATTTGAGCGTGCGACAATGGAAAGACAAGCCGTATCGCTCGCATCAAGTCGAAATCTATGAGATACGCAAGCACGTCGGCTATCAGCGCATCACGCTCATCTACGACAACAAGACCGATGAGTTGAGCTGCTACATCGACGGCATGGCTCACAACGACATCGTGCAGCTCGCAGCGAATGACGGTCTCTCGCTCGAAGACTTCAAAGCGTGGTTCTTTCCACCGGCGACACGAGCAGAGCGCAACGTCATTCACGGTGTAATCATTCATTTCACCGACTTCAGATATTAGTAGTATAATATAATAGCATCGTAGTAACATAACACAGTACAAAATAACTTCTATGGCAGTATCATTCAATCAAGCGACAGTTGTCGGCTATGTCGGTGCAGAGCCGAAGTCAACGACAACGCAGAACGGACATCTGCTGACAACATTTAGCGTCGCAACGACAGAGCGCATCGGCAACGGCAACGAGCAGACAGAGTGGCACAACATCGTCACTTGGAGCAAGCTCGCAGAAGTCGCATCGAAATTTTTGCACAAAGGCTCGTGCATACTCATACAAGGTCGCTTGCGCACACGAAATTATCTCGATAACAATAACGTCAAACACTATGTCACAGAAATCATCGCAGACAGACTGCAACTGCTCGACAAGCGCAGCGACACCGGCACGAATGACGGTGCAGCAGCTTCGGGAGCTTTCACGGCAGCGAGCAATCAAGTCGAAGACGAAGTGCCGTTCTAAACACCCACGGCACGAGGAAAGCTCGCTTCAGATTGATTGCGTCGATTGGTTTCGCAAGAACTATCCGCAGCTCGACAGACTGCTGTTCGCAGTGCCTAACGGCGGCGCACGCAACGCAGCGACCGGGCGCATTCTCAAAGCCGAAGGTGTGGTCGCAGGTGTCGCAGACCTCATTCTCTTTGTCGCTCATCGTGACTGCCACGCTCTGTGCATCGAGATGAAGACTGCGAAAGGCAGACAGCAAGACACGCAGAAAGCGTGGCAGAAAGCTGTCGAAGCGCAAGGCTATAAGTATGTCATCTGCCGCTCGCTCGATGAGTTCAAAACCACAGTCAACAGCTATCTGTGGGGCGCATACATCGGGCAGTGACAGCGACTTAATAACAAGTCTTATTTTTTTACTAACAATTAGTGCGTATTGCGCACTAATTTTTTATACCTTTGCCGTAAATTACACAAGTTATGTCATCATGTTTGATATAGATTTTCTAAAAGACACAACTCGCAAGATGATAGAACTTGCGAGATTGCAGCCGAACGAAGGTCAGCTCGACGGTCTGCCGAAGAACCCACGAGAGATTGACGTTGAAAAGTTCGAGCTGCTGAAGCAGAACTTGCAGAAATACCCGAAGCTGCTGAAACATTGCACGCTGCTCGTGTTTCCGCTCGACGATGAGAACTACATCATCATCGGCGGCAATATGCGCTATCACGCTCTCAATGACATCGGCGAGAAACTCGCACCATGCGACGTGATAGACAGCGACACAGACATCGAAACGCTCAAAGCGTACATCGCACTGCACAACAGCAGCTTCGGCAAGTGGGACTTCGACTTGCTCGCAAACAATTGGGACAGCGACGATTTGAAAAGTTGGGGTCTTGACTTGAATTTCGACATTCTCGAAGATGAGCCGTCAGAAGATGAGCTTGACGGTGACGATAGAAACAAGCCGTTCACTGCGAAACTCACGTTCAGCAGTGAAGTGATGCTGAAGAAGTTTATCAAAGAGCAAGAGCAGATGCTCGCCGATGAATACGGCTGCGCTGTCTCTTACAGCGGTGGCGAGTTATGAGACTGACAAAAGCATCACCGAAAGCTGTGCGATATGCGTGTCTGCACTTTCACTATGCGAAAGCTGTGCCGGTGAACACGCTCGGCTACAACGTCTATAACGACAACGACGAATGGTGCGGTGTCGTTCTGTTCGGCAGTGGAGCGAACAACTACATCGGCAACGAGTACAATCTGAAGCAAGGTCAGGTCTTCGAGCTTGTGCGTGTCGCTCTCAATGGCAAGCAGTCATGCACATCGCAGTGCGTCTCTATGGCTCTGAAAGCTCTGCGCCGTGACTGCCCATTATGCCGGTTAGTGGTCTCGTATGCCGACTGCGACCAAAATCATCTCGGCACTATCTATCAAGCGACGAATTGGCTCTACGTCGGCACGATGATGCAGAACGAACATGACAGTTCTTGGATTATACACGGCAAGCGTTATCACGGTCGCATCATAAGCGATTGGGTGCGTAATAGGGGGGGGTTACAAGGACTTACACGTTTGCAGTTCCTACAAAAATACTATGACGCTAACGCAAAACCGTACATCACGAAAGGTAAGAGAAAATATCTCATGCCGCTCGACAAGAAGATGCGCAGACAGATTGAGCCGATGCGAAAGCCATACCCGAAAGACGATGCCGATTGGCGCAAGATTGACCGCTCGCAGTTTAAGCACAATGATAGTATAACAGTATAATTATCTTCGTCACAGCACAAGATAATATATATAAAACACAATGGTAGATAATTGATTTAATAGCAGATAATATGGCACAGATTTATCCCGACATCAAGCGTCTGTTCGATAGCGTCACGACCGGCAGAGTGCCGAAGTACACACCGCACGACATCATCAAAGAGTTCTGCGAGTATGTCGAGAGCTTGCGCAACTCGCCGCTTGAACGTGAGACAGAGTACAGACAGCACAGCGCAACAGATGACAACTCACGTCGCACAGCGCAGACACGCAAAGAACGCTTCGACAGACCGCCGAAAGTGTATGACTTTGTGGTTCGTTGGCTCGGTATGAGCGAGAGTTGGTGGCGAATGCTCGGCACGTCAAAGCGACACGGCAAACTCTTCTTGACGGTCAAAGAAAAGATTGAGCGTTACTGCTACGACTGCAAGTTCGACGGCGCAGTGATTGGTCTCTACAACGCTAACATCATCGCTCGTGACTTGGGTCTCAAAGACCGTGTGGAGTATGAGACAACAAAGAGCGAAGACAACATGACGCTTGAAGAAATCAACGCAGAGATTGCACGCTTGCAGAAGCTCGACAGCGCAGCTCACACCGACGGCTCGCTTGATGATGCAGACGATGAGTTGTGACGCAGTTGTGACATCACTTTTGACAGCGAGCTATGGCACGACGTTCACACATAGAGATACGAGAGCGGTTGATGCAGTTGAGACAAGCGAAGCTACGTCTCGAAGCACCAACGACGTTCTCGTGCTTTCTCGGCTATGTGAACCCGAAGTATGAGCTTGAATGGTTTCACAAGCTCATCGCAGACTACTGTCAGATGCTGCTCGAAGGCAAGATAAAAAACTTAATGGTCTTCGTGCCGCCGCAGCACGGCAAGAGCGAGATTGTGTCTCGCAACTTCCCTGCTTGGGCATTGGGCAAGAACCCCGACTTGAAGATTGCCGGCTGCTCATACTCGGCTGACCTCGCAGAGCAGTTCTCTCGCTCGATACAGCGCACGATTGACAGCAGAGAGTATCAGCGCATCTTCCCGGACACATTTCTCGCAGGCAAGAACACAGAGATTGATAGTCGTGGCTATCTGCGGCAAGTGTCGCTCTTCGAGACTGTCGGTCATCGTGGCTTTTACAAAGCCGTCGGTGTCGGCGGCTCATTGACCGGCACACCGGTTGACATCGCAATCATTGATGACCCGGTAAAAGATGCAGCGGAAGCGTACAGCTTGACGTATCGAGCGAAAGTGTGGGATTGGTACAACACAGTTCTCACAACACGTCTGCACAACAACTCACGACAACTGTTCATTATGACACGTTGGCACGACGATGATTTAGCAGGGCGACTGCTGAAGACAGAGCCGCAAGAATGGACTGTTCTCTCGATACCGGCTATCTGTGAGCGTGAGCATGACGGCACGTTTCGCAGCGAGCGCAAAGTTGGTGATGCGCTGTGGCCGTCACATCACGACATCAACAAGCTCAACAAGCAGCGTGAGCGTGCGCCACGAGAGTTCAACGCACTCTATCAGCAGCACCCGGTCATTGAGGGCGGCAACATCGTCAAGCGTGATTGGTTTCAGACTATCTCGCTCGCAGAGTTCACTGCGCTGCGCTTCAACGAGCCGATGCACTTCTATCTCGATACTGCTTACGGCAAGAAGAAGCCAACGAGCGACAACGACCCATCGGGCATTCTCGCAGCGTGTCGCATCGGCAAGAACATCTATCTCTACAACGCTCAACGAGTGTGGAAAGAGATGCCCGACTTGCTGCGCTTTCTACCCGACTACATCGCTGCGCATGGCGGCGACAGCGAGAGCAAGCTGCACGTTGAGCCGAAAGCCAACGGCGAGAGCGTCGTGCAGATGCTGCGTGAAATCTCAACGCTCAACGTCAAGCGCACACCGACACCGACCGACAGCAAAGAGACACGTCTGCGTGTCGTGTCACCTCGCATTGAGTGCGGTCGTGTGTTTATCGTGCAAGGCTCGTGGAATGATGACTTTCTCGATGAAGTGTGCGGTTTCCCTGCTATGCCGCACGATGAGTTCGTTGACATTCTCGGTTATGCTGTGAATGACTTATACGACGATGACGATGACATCGACTATGATAATCTCTCGAAATCAATGTTCGGACTTTAACAACACAAAAAAAACGATACGACTATGTTTCTAATCGACTACTTTCGCAACTATGTGAATGCGCTCGTTGGGCGCAATCAAGAGTTTGAAGAACTGCTCGCAGCCGGTGACATCGACGCAGCGAAGCAGAAAATGGTGCATCGTCAGCCGCTCATCGAAGATGCGATGCGTGACTACGATGTGAGTAAGCACGAAGTGATGAAGCGTGAAGACAAAATCATCACCAACACGAAAGGCGAGCGCACCGGCACGGAGCCGGTTCACAAGCTGCCAATTCCGTATCAAGTCTATATCAACGAGATTTCGCTTGTGTTTCTCTACGGTCGCCCGGTCAAGTGGACGCAACAGAGCGACAACACAGATGACGCATTCGCAGCGTTTCTCGACATCATTAAGCGCACGCACTTCAACAGCAAGATACGTCAGTGCAAGCGTATCGCCGGCGCAGAGACAGAGAGTGCGATGCTCTTTCGCTGCTTCAAGCACGATGATGACGGCAAACCCGATGTGCAAATCAGAGTGCTTGCAGCAAGCAAGGGCGATGAGATTTACACTCGTTGGGACAACTTCGAGAACTTGATTTCATTCGCATGGGGCTACTATGTGCGTGAGACTGAAGATGACATCGTGTATCATCTTGACATCTACACGGCGCAGATGATTTATCACTGCTCAAAGAAGCGCATCGGTTGGGAAGTCGTTCCCGAACAGAACTTCATCGGCAAGATACCCGTCATTCTCTTTTGGCAAGACAAAGAGTGGAAAGGTGTAGAGCGTCTCATCGAGCGTGAAGAGATGATTGCGTCACGCACAGCAGACACCAACGACTACTTCGCTGACCCAATCGCCATAATGAGTGCAGATGTCATCAAGAGCATACCGAAGAAGAACGACAACGGCAAGCTCATTATCACAAACGACAGCGAGGGAGTTGACAAAGCGGCTCGTTATCTGACATGGGACAGCGCACCCGAAAGCAAGAAGCAAGAGATTGAGTGGTTGCAAGAGCAAATCTTGTCGAAGTCGTTCACACCGAAAATCTCGCTCGACAGCTTGCAGTCAATCTCGCAGCTCTCGGCAAAAGCATTGCGCACAGTGATGATGCTCGCCGACATCAAAGCGAGCAAGCACAAAGAAGTGCATGATGAGCTGCTTGACCGCACCGCATCGCTGCTCACGTCAATCATCGGCAACGTGCTTGACACATCGCTGCACGCACAATGTGAGCAGCTCGTAATCGGTCACGAGTTTCAAGAGCCGTTCGGTGAAGACATCGCCGATGACCTGAACAACATCTCGAAAGCGGTTGACGCAGGCATTCTCTCAACAGAGGGCGCAATAGAGCTTAACCCATTGCCCATTGACAAGCAGCGTGAGAAAGAGCGTCTCGCAGAAGAAGCAGAAGAGCGTCAGCGCACGCAAGCGAGCATCTTCGGCGACATCGCCGGTGCAGGTGCGCAGTCATACGGCGACGGCAGCTCTCGTGATGATGATGACGATGATGCAGACGAAGACGATGAGAGCAACGACAACAACAAGTCGCAGAACAAGAAAAGCGACAAAACAAAGAAGTAATACAATCAAGTAAGCGTGACAAATGGCAAAGAAGCAGACACCGCAGCAACACACTCTCGCACGCATCGCTCGCACTGAAGCGTATGCAGAGAAAGTGCGACGATTGTTCGCCTACACTGTCAATCAGATATGCGAGATGAACAAGCGTATGCCGGACATTGAGAACGGCATAATGTACTCGTTTGACGGCGACAGCAAGAAAGTGCAGCAAGAAGTCGAGACGCTGCTGCGGCAACTGCACGCAGTCACGACAGCTGCTATCAAGCAGGGCATCGAGCTTGAATGGGAGCAAGCTAACGAAGAGTGTGACAAGCTCGTTCAATCGTGCTTCGGTCGTGAAGTGCTTAAAGACCCGATGTTCGACGCATACACGACGCACAACGAGCGTGCGATGAATGCTTTTATCGCTCGCAGCGAGCGTGGTCTCAATCTCTCTGACAGAGTGTGGAAGTCAGTGCGGCAACTGCGTGACGAAATGGAAGTCGCAATCACTGTCTCGGTCGGTGAGGGAGCATCAGCGCAACAGATGTCACGTCGAGTGCGTCAGTATCTTGATGACCCGGACTTGATGTTTCGCCGTTTTCGCTATAAAGCCGGTGTCAAGCAAATCAAAGACGAACACGGCAACGTCATCGGCGAAGAGCCGGTCTATGGTCGCAAGTGGAAGAAGCGCATCAAGAAAGATGACGGCTCTTATGGGTGGATTGACTACGACCGTGACAGCTATCGCACCGGCGCAGGTGTCTATAAGTCGAGCGCAAAGAACGCAATGCGACTGACACGCACAGAGACCAACATCGCCTATCGTCGCAGCGACAATGAGCGGTGGCAGCAAATGGACTTTGTGCTTGGGCAGCGCATTCAGCTATCACGTCAGCACCCGAAAGAAGACATCTGCGATGACTTGCAGGGCGACTACCCGATTGAGTTTGTCTTTGAGGGTTGGCACCCACAATGCTTCTGCTTTGTGACACCCATTCTCATGGACGCAGCAGAGATGCGCAAAGCACGTCAAGCTCGCTTGCGTGGCGAGACGTACACACCACGAGGCAAGCGCATCACTGACTATCCGCAAGCGTTCAAAGATTGGGTGAGCGACAACGCAGACAAGATTGCGCTCTCGCACGATGTAGGTCAAGACCCATACTTCGTGCGCCACAACTACGACATCGTGCAGCGCATACTCAACCCGAAAGCAGAGCCGACGCTGTTTGAGAAGCAGACAGAACAAATCGACAAGCTGCAACAGTATCTGCAAGACGGTTTCTTGCCGAAAGAGACTACTGCGACACTCGACAAGCTGCGCTCTCTCGCTGAAGCCGGCGATGATGCAGCCGCCGCAGAGTTCGAGCGCAGAGCGACGTTATTGCAGACGGCAGCAGAGCGGCACGCTGCACGCACACCCGAAAAGATTGCCGACATCAAGCAGCGGTGGCAAGAGCGCAACGAGTTCAACACTGCAAGCGCACAAGCAGAGCAGCTCTCGCAGCTCGCTCACGGCACGCACATCGACACGTCAGCACTCGCACAAGCCATTCAGCAGCGTGACACAGCGCAAATCAAGCTACTTGCTGCACAAGTCAAGCAGAAGCTCGAACACATCAAGCTCGCTGCAAGCAACGTGTCGAAACTCGCACAAGACTACGGCGAAGTCGATGCTACTGCGCTTGATGACTTGATGTCAGCCGATGAGTTCAACTACGCATCAGTGCAAGCAGCAACACGCAAGCTCGCACAAGACATTCTCGCTCAAAAGAAAGCAGAGCAAGCACTCACCGACTTGATACCCGATGCGCACAAGTGGCATCAGCAGTTCAACATCGCAGACTTACAAGCAGTGCATTCAGCCGTGCAGAACAAGCTCGCTGCATGGTCGCATCTCTCGCTTGCAGAGCAAAAGAAGAAGCTCGAATTTGAGATTAAGTTTGTGGCTGACCCCGGCAAGTACAAAGCCGGTGCAGTGCAATACTCGACATGGAAAGTCGCACAAGACGCATACTTCAAGCGTCTGCAAGAGGTTAACACAGAGATAAAGATACAAGACTTGACTGTCGAGTTCAACGCTCTCTCATCATTTGCTCATAGTACGAAATCGCAGCAGTTCAAAGACGATTACGTCAAGCTGAAAGCTGCTCTCGTAGCAAAAGATATAATGACTGCGACTATACTGCTCGCAGATTTGAAAGCCAAGAAGAACAAGCTCGAAACAGCAGCAGCGAGACGTGCAGCAAAGAAAGCCGCAGGTTCAATTTCAGCAACGAAGCTCGGTGAGGCTCTCACAGATGATGAATTTATAGACTGTGCGAAAGCTCTTGTCGATAAGCGTCTATCTGAAGCGAAAGCACCTAAACTCGTGGCTAAATTACTTGAATTGCAGAGCGAGCTTAATAAGAGCAACGTGAATGTCGCTCTCGTGCGCATGAAACTCGCTGCATTGGGAGAAAATCTTGACGATGCTTATAGTCAATCAAGAAAAGATGCAGCAAAATGGCACATCACGGCAGGTGATGCAAATGACTACTTCTTTGATAATGCTGTTCAATACTATGCCACAGCTACACGAGAAGAGAAGCGAGCATTCGCAGGTTATACAGCAGGCTCGGCATATATCACGGAGCCATTAAGAGCAATTAGAGGTCACTATTACTCAAATTCTTGGAAACACTCTGACACAGAAATAGAGCATCATATAAACTCTATGACACAAGCAATAGACAGATGCAGCGTACCGCATGACGTATGGATTAAACGAGATGATGCGAGTTGGGAAGTTGAGTATGCTTTTGGCATACCGTCGTTAGCCGCATATCGTAGTAACCCGTCTGCGCTTGTTGGCAAAATCGGTGTTGATGATAGTTTTCTTTCATGTGGTTCATGTAAAGAAACTCGTTTCACCGCTACGGGTAGAAAAGACGTGATTTATAATATCTATTGCCCAAGAGGGACACGCATGGTATATGCTGAACCGTTCTCATCATGCGGCTCATTTGGCCCAAGTTGGGACGGCAAAAGAAAACCGTCGCCGTCAAAGTACAGTGAGAATGAGATTATCTTGCAACGTGGTGTAAAAATGAGAATTACAAAAGCAGAGTATGATGCAAAACAAGATTTATGGTATATAGACGTGGAAGTATTAGAGCAGAACCCACGAGCATACACTCTTGAACATACATCATCAGGCACGAAATGCAACTTCTAACAAAGAGAGCGTCAAATAGATGACGCTCTCTTTCGTTGATATTTAGACATTATGAGTAATATTGTTCATAGAATTTTTTGAATTTGTCTATGTCAATGCGCTCATCATATTTCATGCAGCGGTTTAGAAGAAATGCTTTGAGGGTTACGGGTACATCATCGAACTTGTGAAAGTCTTTGAGACCGAAGTTGAGATAATCAGTCAATATCTCACTGAAGAACGATGTGTCGTTTTCTGTGATTGTATTATCAACCCACATTCGCTCAATAGACCACAGAGTGACTTCTGTATCGTCTTTGAGTGGGCATTCTTTCTCGCCGTGATAGTAACGGCACAGCTTTATTGCGTCTTCACGTTTCATGTCATGTAAGTTTTGTTATCGGTATCGTGTATTTCGGACGTTCGTCAACAGCTGCAATAACGTCGCTCATCACTTTATAGTCGCTCATCGCTTTATAAACGCTTTGTTTATTAGGCATCGACAGCAGCGTGCCGATGCGAATGATACATTGCTTGTTCTCGTAACACTTTCCGTCTTCATAGAGCTTCAGTGTCGTGAGATACTTGTAAGAGCAGCCGACTTCATCACGAGAGAGCGTGTTGAAGATGGCTTTCAGAGAGCTGAAGTAGTAATGCGTCTGCGTCGCTTTCAGCTCGACGTGTACGATTTTGTTGCGTCGTTTCATATCGTTTCAAAGTGCAAAGTTACGCATTTTTGCCGCAATAGACAAGATTTGTGCATATCTATTGCGGCAATCGTGCAGGGTTAATGTTACTTGTCTTTCAGTCGTGAGTAGAAGCCGGCATCAGTGGCGCACTTCGGCACGTTGTGCGAGCCGGTGAAGATGCGAGCGTTGTTTGCGACTTGACGCTGCGCAAACTCAATCTCGCTCAACAGATGCGTGTACTGCTCTTTCGCCATTGCTTCTGCAAGCTCAACGACTTGCAGCAAGTGCGACATCGTGATTTCGTCGATGACGATGTAGCGGTTGAAATCTTGTGTCATAGTCGTGTCAGTTTTAGAAGCCGATGTTACAGTCTGCTGCGGTCTCGTTTATTTCGCATTGCAGCTCATATCTCTCTCGCTCGGTGAGTGACGGCACGTCGATGTCATCATCTTCGTAGTAGTCGCACGCAGCAGGGTCAACGTCGTGGTCGCCGTTCTCACTCTCGTAGTGCGCTGCGAAAGCGGCGCATCTCATGCAGTCAGGTCTCTCGCAGTTAGCGCAGAAACGCTCTTGTAATTCAATCTCTGTCATAGTTCGGGTGTAATATAGTGGGTTATTAGATAGTCGTGAAACGCTTGTGTAAGCACTTTGCGCTTTAAGTCGTGCAGCTCTTTGCGCAGCTCACGAATGCTCATATCAAAGTAACCGGCTTGTTTGAGACGCTGCTCTTTGTAATCGTCATCACCATACTCGCCGTCAAGTACGCAGCAAATGTCATCAATATCTGCGATGTCCTGGTTACTCGAATAGTCAAGCAAGTAGTGTTCAACAAACGTCTGCTCATCGAAGTTGTAAGTCTCGTTCTGTGTCATAGCTGTGATGTTAGAATGTTGTACGCTGCACGGCGAGCGAAGTCAGTGTCTTCGCTGTCGTAGTAGTCGCAATCAAAGTAATCATAAATCTCGCTGTCGGTTGTCTCGGCTGTGATGCGCTCGCCGTCAATGAGCGCAGAGAGACGATAACGGCCATAGCTGCTCGTGTGGCTTATCGTCATCTCGACATTGTTGTAAATTGCATATTTTGCCATATCGTTAAATTTTGCGTTTTAGACGCTGTGAGAGCGTCAAAGTTGTTGAGATGATAAGTTAGTCGTTTGCGAGATTAGAGAGCGAGAGAGCGCAAGCAGGTGCGTCTCTCGCTCATTCTCGCTGTTGTGTCACACTTCGAGCGTTTCAAGATTGAACTGCTCATCGAGGAAGCGCACCATTGCCCGGTTCTGCGGCATCAGTGACGGAATATCCATTGTGTTAGCTTTGTAAAGCTCGGTCGCTGCGTCGTAGATGTCCCATGCCGTGATGATGCGCTTTGCATCGTAGCGAATGAGCATCTGCTCTGTGAAGTCGCTTATCTGCGATTGGTTGAGCGGATAGACACGGTTCTCGTGTATCTGCTTGTTGCGGCTGTCGCACTTCACACGGATAGTCGTGAGCATACCGATGAGCATAAACATCTGCTCTGCGCTCACAGTTATCTGCTTCATGCGCTCAATCTTGGCACGCTCTGTCACGATGCGATGCTCTGCGTCAAAGAGCCACGACTTGACGGTCTGCATCACTTCTTCGAGCGTCACCTGCTGCGGTGAGCGACCGTTGCCACGCTCGCTGTAAGTAGAGATGTACTGCGTCGGGCAAAGCATACATTGATTGTGGCAAATCTTGACCATGTTGCCGAAGCCGACTTGTATTCCCTTTTGGTGGAAAGCGACTGCGAGATTGGTCGTGTAGCTCTCATCGTCCCAATTCGTGAGACGAATGTTTGCGAACACACGGCGCAAGATGTGAGCTTCGACTGCACGCTCGCCGTACTGCGCTTCGACTTGCGGCAGCAGCACGACACCGGGAGTGTTGCGGTCTCTGTTCTGCGCTGCGAACAAGTCGTACACTTCGACATCGTAGTGATGCTCTTGGCACATCTCGATGAGCTGTTGCAGCAGTGCATAGTGGTAGATGCCACGCAGAGGGTTGCCGTAGATGTCGTTCTCTTTGTGAGTGCGCTCTAACGTGTCAAGTGTGAGCGACTGCACTTTCTCTTTCTCGAAACTGAAAAATTTGTTATCTGTCATAGTTGCGTTGTTTTGTGTGGGCGGCTCTCGCCGATGAGCGACGCACCGCCCACGAGTTATTAAATTAGTAGATTGTTTCGTCGATATTGTCTTTGATGTTAATAGTTAAAGTTGAGATGCTTGCACTCGGCGCACAGCGTGACGCTTGCGAGAAAGCTCGCTGTTGATGTTGCCGGTGTAGTTGTACTTGCGGAAGTGCAGCACGTTGAAACGGCTGTCTTTGTCTAATAACTTGGCGACTTTGACGCACACTTCGTCAATCGTCTTGCCGTCGATTAGATGCGCTTCTTTGATGTTGCGATATTCGTCTATTGAGTAAATCATAGCTTGATAGTGTTAAGAGAGCGCAGCGCACTGACTGCGCTCTCGTGGTTAGTACTATTGTTAACGACCGTAGCGGCTATCGACTTCGATAAAACGCTCTACGACTTCACGCTTGTTGCTGCTGTAAGAGAGCCACTCGTTCTCTGCGCACTGCGCTTGTGCTTGCTCTTGTGTCTCGGCTTCGATGATGCGATAGCTGCTGTACTTCGACCAATCGTCAGCCATGATAGTTGCCGGTGCGCTCGCTGCGATAGCGACTGCTGCGAAATAGATGATGTTTGAGTTCATTGCTGTTGGAATTTATGAGTTAAACAGTTGCGTTAAAGTTGCCCGTCTCGCCGATAGCGCAGCGTGTTGTTGTTAGAGATACCAAATCATCAGTGCGGTTGGGTAAGGCGAGTTCTCGTTCTTGATAGTGAGCATCTCATCTGCGGTCTCTGTCTTGATGAAGCAGTAGCTGTCATTCACATCGACGTAGAGATAGAGAATTTTCTTGTCAACGAGAGCGATGCACTCTTCTGTGCCGAAGTAACTCTTTGTGTCGGTGTCGTAGCAGTCAACGAGACCCCACATACTGTTGTCAAGACCTTCACGATTGATTTGGTCGATTGCGTTGAAAATTTTCTGTGTCATATCAGTTGCGTTTTGATTGTTAAACATTCGATTTTTGCTTGTCGTTAGTGCTTGTTAAGTACTAACTACACTGCAAAATTATAGCCTATTGTTGAAATAGGCAAGTTTTTGAGCAAAAAAGTGGCGATTTTTTCTGTTAAAAAATGTTGCATTTTTGTAACCGCTTGATTTACAACAACACCACTTTTCCACAAAATCGAGATTTTTGCTACTTAATAAGCACTAAAACTAAAAAGTTTTCTCTACATTTGCAGCAGGTTTTTCAACTAAATTTATCAATCAAGACATGAAGAAGAAATTACTGAAGGCTCTGTCAGAGCGATGCAAAGACATGGGACTTACAAGCAAGGCACTCGACGAACTCGTTGAAATCGGCTCGGAGGGTCTCGCAACCGATGCTTCAGACGAAGACATCGACAAATCGGCGATTGCTCTCGCTCGCTATGCGAAGCTCACGCAAGCAGAGATTACTCGCAAAACGAGCGGCAAGCGCACAAAGTCACAATCACAGAACGCACAATCGGGCAACGAGGGTGATGAGGGTGACGACAACACGACCGCTGCAAACGACATTCAAGCTATGATTGACGCTCGCTTCAAGAAGTATGATGAGCGTGTACTCGCTCTCGAAAGCGAGAACGCTGCTCTCAAAAAGGAGAAAGCGCAAGCAGAGCGCAGTGCAACGATTGCAGAGAAAGCCAAGAAGCTCGGCATTCCCGACTATCTTGTCAGACGTATGTCATTCGCAGATGATGCAGACATCGACAAGGAGCTTGAAGCCGTGCGTCAGGAAATGGTCAACGACAATCTCATGTCAAAGAGTGCAGCGCATGAGAGCGGCAAGATTGAAGAAGCGATGAAAGCTGACGCTCAAAGTTGGGCGAAGTCGCTGCCGTCTGCTGTGCCGCAGTCGTAAGACATCGCACTCAAACTCACTCATTGTTTAACTCAAAATTCGCATTACAATGGCTATCGAATTTCAGAAAACTGCCTATTCGGGACGGTTTCCCGAATTTTGGCGAGGTGAAGCGAAAGTTCTGCCGGGCGGTTTCAAACCCGACCAAATTATCGCTAACGGCACTGTTGTTCGTCGTGGCACACCTTTGTATGTAGATTTCGCCACTCGCAAGGCATACATCTGCAAGAGCGGTGTTGTGCTTGCCGGCGGTACTACAACGAAGCCTCGTGTTGCAAAGGGCAACTACTTCGCAGTCGGTGACAAGGTGTCGAAAGTCGGTCATTACGGTGCATCGCCTTCTATCAGTGCGATTGACACGAGCAATGCAGACTACGACGTTCTCACTCTTTCGTCTGCTTACACCGGTCTCGCTGCCGATGACGTGCTTGTCGAGAGTTCAGAGTACACTGCCGCAACGCAGAGCGCAGAAGCAGTGCCTGCTGCACCGAAGTACGCACCCAACGCAGTACTCGCTGCCGATGAAGAGTTCAACGGCAAGGGTCTGCCCACTTTCGACGCTGCTTATGATGCAGTCGTTCTCTATCCTGCTCTCTCGTTCCCAATCGTCGCAGATTGGCTCAACGGTTTCACGCTGAAGTCTAACCCGAACATCTTGTTCATCAAACAGTAATCGCCATGCCTGAATTTGTTTTTAGTTCAATCTTTGGCGAGCTGACACGCAACGTGCAGCTTCGCTTTGACGCTGTTTCTGAACTGAACAAGCGTCTGTTTGACAACGTGATTTTCGAGGACTATCTGACTTGGGACACACCGCAAATCGGTCTCACCTTTGAAGAGTTGATTGGTCAGTACAACATCTCTGTTGCTGCACCCACCATTGGTGACAGCTCGAAAGAAGCTATTCTCGGCACCAACGGTCTTGAAACTCTGTCAGAGAGCATTCTCGTTCACGCTATCACGCTGCCCATGGCAATTCAAGACTACCGCAAAGTGCTTGCGTTGCTCGACAGCAAGTCTATTCCCGACAAGACGAAGGCGCAGCAGCTCGTTACTCTCATGTGGGGCAACGTCGAGACTGTTGTCAAGTCTGTACTCGGTAAACTCGACCTCATCTTCTTGAAGGCTCTCTCTAACGAGGGAACTGTCACACTCGATGAGACTACGAACCCCGAAGGCGGTGTGCGTGGCTCGATTTCCTACAATCAGCCTGCCGACAACATCGCTACAAGCACGACCGCTTGGACACCTGCTAACATCGCAACTGTCGATTGCTTCGAGGACATTCGCAGCATCATCGACGCTGCGCAAGACAAGGTTGTGTTCAGCGAAATTCTCTGCTCGCCACAGCTCATCTCTTATATGTGCCGCAGCACTCTCATCAAGAAGATGATTTGGGGCAGCGACAAGTCTGCACGCATGGTCATGCCAAAAGACTTGAACGCTTATATGCAAGAGAACGGCTTCCCGGTGTTCAAGCCCATTCGCCGCACTGTGATGATACAAGACCACGGCAACCGCACACCGCTCAACCCATGGAACGTGCAGAACATGGTCTTCGTGCCTGCCGGCAAGCTCGGTGTCGTGAAGAACGCTTTCACCAACAACGAGCTTAAACCCGAACCCGGTGTCGCTTACTCTAACTACGGTCGCATTCGTGTGTCGCAGTGGGGTGTCGGCGAGACGCAGAACAGCAACGGTGTCGAGTTCACGAAAGCAGAGACTTTCGCTCTGCCCGTGATTACGGAGATGAACGGTATCTACACACTCAAAACCCAATTCTCTGCAACGTGAACAATCTAACTGCATTGAAACGGCTGTGTAACGCTATTGCGAACACATTCTACCCGGACAACGGCACGCTTGAACTCGTGTTGTTCAATGCCGGTCTCGATGCGCAAGCTACGGCGCAGCCGAAAGACGTTGAAATCTTTCGGCTCGCTGTTCGGCTTGTCTTCGGCTACATTGAGCAGTCACGCAGCGAGAACGGTGTCTCAACGTCTGTGCGTGAAGACGCAATCAAAGAAAGTCTCGCAATGTGGTGCAATGAGTACGGTGTAGATGCAGATGAGATTATTCCCGACGCTTTGAGAGTAGTGCGAAACGGCACAAATCTGTGGTGATATGAGAACGAATGGCACGTTGCAATATGCAATCATCGACGATGACGCTGTGACGTTGAACGAGTACGGCGAGCCGGTCGCTAACGAGCAATCGTGGAGCGAGCCGATTGACTGCTCTATCAATGTCAACAACGACAACCGTCTCGGTGCGTATGAAGACGGCGAGTTTCACACTGCATCGTACACTGTACTCGTTGAGACGATGACGTTTGAACACAGCCGCATTCTGCTCACTCGTGACGGCACATCGCTCGGCGAGCATCGTGTCATCTCGGTTCAGCCGCTCACGACTGTTGGCCGTGTGCAGATACTTGTGTAGTCATGGCGCAGAGCAAGCAATATCACAGCAAGTACAAAGGTGTACTCGTGTCGAGCTTCACGCTGAAGAAGTTTCAGTCAGCTATACAAAAGAAGCGAGATGAGCTTGTGCAAGAGCTTGCAGACGAATTGTCTTACATCGGCGAAGAGTGCGTCAAGATTGCTCGTGAAGAACACCCGAATAATTGGGGTGATGTGACCGGCAATCTGCGCAGCTCAATCGGCTACGAAGTACTCTACAACGGCAAGCCTATCTACGAGGGCGCAGTCAAGCAGTACAAGGGCAAGAGCGGCAACGGCGAGAAAGGCGCACCGGCTGCACGAGCATTGCTCGACAAGCTCGCAGCAGAGTTCCCGTATGGTGTCGTGCTTATCGTCTGCGCAGGTATGCACTACGCTGCTTATGTCGAAGCGATACACCACAAAGACGTGCTATCAAGCGCACAGATGAGAGCAGAACAACTCATTCAAGAATTACTTGACGATTACAAGAACGCATGAAGACAGAGAAACAGATAGAGCGTGACTTTTATTTGCTCATCAAGCAGAGCAATCTCGGTGCCGCCATTCGTGGCTCAATATATCGCAGCGAGATGCGCCCGGCAGATGCGACAAGTGAAGACATCATCGTCAAATTTCTGTCGGGTCTCGACGGACAAGTGCAGCAGGGTGTAGTTATCTTGAACATCTACGTTCCTGACATCACGCTGCGCACAGACGGTCGCAAAGTCGAAGACAAAGAGCGTGTCGCAGAGCTTGAAGCGTTGGTCATCGACTTCATCGAGCATCACGGCTCGACAGAGTATCTCATCGAAAGCGACTTGACACCGACATCTATGCTCAACGAAGAGTTGGAGCAGCATCTCATTTATGCGAGATTGCGATTTCAGAGACTTTCACAAGATTAACAACTACTAAAACACTACAACTATGTCGAAAATTGTAATGTCATGGTCGAAGTGCAAGATTGAGATTGGCAAGACCGGCGAAAACGACGCTATGGCCGCATCGCTGACCGACATCGGCACTATCAACGACAAATCGACAACGCTCGCAACAGAAGACGGCGAGAAGTTGACCGCAACTGCAACCGGCGGCATTGTTGTCGCAGAGGAAGAGGGCGAACCCACTGTCACTATCACTACTCGTGTGAAAGAGCCGTCGTTTGCGCTTGAAACTCTGTTGACCGGCAACGCTGTCGCTGACAACGAGCTTACTGTGAAGACCAACGTCGTGAGCGATGACTTCAGTGTGAAACTGACACCGAAGAACATCGGTGCTATTGGCATCAAGGCACGTCGCACTCACGTTAGTTGGCGACCCGGAAGCAGCGAGGAAGAGGGTCACTATGTTGACATCACTTTCAAAATTCTCGCTTGCGCCGACGGCGAGCTTTACAAGAAGTTCCGTGTCGCTCAAACCGATTGGGCGTGACGCTCTCTCGTGGTTATGCAATCCTTTTGACGTGTGGAAAGACACCCCTTCGCAGTTCGGTAGGTTAGAATTGCTCATAGCGAGATAGAGCAGCGGTAGCTCATTGCGCTCATAACGCAAAGGTCGCAGGTTCGAGTCCTGCTCTCGCCACACAGAACATCAATGACAGAGACAATGAGCAACGAAACAAGAACTGTCGAGCAGCGTGTTGCGTCTGCGATACTTGAACGCAAGCTCGCATCAATAGAGATAGACGGTGTGACGTATGACATCGCACCGCCTTCTGTTGGTACGCTAATACTCGTGAGCGAACTCGCATCGACATTGCCGGTGATACCAAACGTAGAACACGATAAACAAGTCTATGCTGTGCTGCGCTTTGCGAAAGATTACAGAGCGATTGCAGACATCGCAGCGACGTTAATTCTCGGTGCTAATAATCTTACTCGAACCGAAGAGAAAACGCTCACAGAGCGCAAATGGTGGCTTTTTAAGCGCACTCGCAAAGTGAGCGTCACTATCGACGCACGAGCGGAGCTTGCCGACAAGATACTGCGCTATGTGTCGCCGTCAACGATGTTCAAAGTCATCGTCAAACGTCTCGAAGATATGGAAGTCGGCTATTTTTTCGGCATTACCACTTCCCTAAACGAAGTAAACATACTGAAGCCGACAAAGGAAGTGGAGACGTAAAGAATGACAGCATTTGGGCAACAGTACTCGGCATCGCTCGCATCTTCAATGTAACTGAAAAGTATGTACTCTATGAGATGAGCTATCTGAATGCTTTGATGTATAGTCGTGCGATGCCTATGCCGGGAGACGTGAGCGAGACAAGCGACAGACCGCTCTACGATGATACGCTTGACGCTAACAACCCACAGAATTTCGACAAGTTCAACGAAGAAACAATAACGGTATATGGCACAAAATAACAGCGACGGCACATTGAGCATTGGCACTGCGATTGACCTCACCGGCTTCGATGAGGGAGTAGAGCAGATGATAGAACACGTCAATCAAGCAGGTGACACAATCGAGCAGCAGTCGGCTCGCATTCAGTCGCTGCTTACCGATGTGCCGGCACTGCACATTGACATGAGTACTGTCATCAACGACTTCGACAGTGCTTTTGCAGAGATAGACCGCATCGTTGACACTAACGAGAGCGCAATCAAAGAGCTTGAAGCAGAGTGGAAGCGTCTCGCAGAGCAGCAGAAAGTTGCTCTCAACACCGGCGATGACAAGCAAGCGAAGCAGCTCTACGACCAAGCGAAAGCTATCAGAGAGAACGTCAAGCTGCGCAAGGAAGTTGTGAGCGAAGCCAAAAAGCAAGCCGATGCGCTGCTCAAACTCGAACAACAGCATAAAGCAGATGCTGAAGCGAGCAAGCAAGACAACGAGCAAAAGAAAACGCTGAAGCAGACTATCAGAGAGCTGCAAGAAGCGATGCAGCAGTATGTGCTTGCCGGCGGTTCTGAAAAGAGCGAAGAGTATCGTGCAATGGCCGAAGAACTCGGTCGCTTGCGTGATGTGCGTGGCGACATTCAGCAGCAAGGTAGCGTTTTCGCAAATGATGAGAACCAAATCGCCGGTGTCATTCAAGGCTTGTCAGGTCTATCGGGCGCATTCAGCGCAGCGCAGGGTGTGGTCGCTCTCTTTGGTGGCGAGAACGAGCATCTGCAACAGATAATGTTGCGAGTGCAAGCTCTCATGTCTATCACTATGGGTCTGCAACAGCTTCAGCAGGCTCTAAACAAAGACAGCACATTTCAACTTGTGACGATGAACAAGTTGAAAGAAGTGTGGAACAAGCTCATGGGCGACGGCAACAAAGCCGAAGAAGCAGCTGTCGCAACGAAAGAAGCCGATGTCGCAGTCACAGAGCAGCAAGCAACAATGACAGCAGCAGAGACTGCTGCTGAAGAAGCTAATACTGCTGCAACCGAAATGGGTGCGACAGCCGACAAGTCGGCAGCTGCGGCAAAAGAACTGTCTGCTACATCATCGGGCAAGCTCTCAATCGCTGAATATGCGACAGCAGCAGCGACAAAAGCAGCGTCTCTCGCAATGAAAGGCTTCAAGCTCGCACTCATCTCAACCGGCATCGGCGCAATCATTTGGGCATTGGGTGAAGTAATCTCGCTCTTTGTCGAGTGGGTCGGCTCATCGGAAGAAGCAACGCAGGCGCAGAAAGCGCAAGAGCAAGCGACTGAAGATGGTGCAAAAGCCTACGCAAAAGCCTACGCTAACGTGCAGCTCTACACAGATAGGCTCAACAATTTCAACGGCACAAAGAAGCAAGAAGAGCAGCTTGTCAAGGCTTGCAACGACCAATTCGGCAAAGAAATGGGCTACTGCAAGAGCGTTGATGAGTGGAAACAGCGTCTCACACAAAAGAGTGCAGACTATTGTACCGCACTTCGTCTCGAAGCTGAAGCGCAAGCAATATTGAATGCGTACACCGAAGCATATTTGCTCGTAGTCAAAGCTCGCAACAAAGCAGCAAGCGAGTATGGTAATTGGTTTACGACAAAAGCCGGTGACGAAGAGCGTAAAGCAAAAGCAGTTGCATCTGCGCAAGCTGAAGCCGATGAGTTGATGAACCAATATCTTGCGAAAGCGAAAGAAGCACAAGCATTACGAGATAAAGCAGATATAGGCGGTCACAAAGACCCGTCAACCGGCGGTGGTGGTGGCGGTCGCAGCCGTCGTGGTGGAAGCCGTGGTAGTGGCGGCGGTGGCGGTTCTACGTTTGACCCAAAAGCAGCAGCTCGTGCAGAGCGAAAAGCCATTGAAGAATGGGTTGAAGCAAAAGCAGAGATGCGCAAAGACGCATACGACAAGCTCGCTGACCTCGATGTGCAGCACGAGAGCGACGCAACAACACGAGAAATCAATCAGATTTCACTCGATACAAAACGAAAAATTACAGCGTGGGAAGACCAATTAAAGCAACTTGCAGAACAGTACATCGAGACGCAGCACAAAATCTTTATGTCAAAGAAAGGTGCGAATGAAAACAAGTGGGAAGACTACGCAAAGCAAAATGGTCTTGATGATGTCGATAAAGTGATAGCGATGCTAACTGACGCTAACGGCAAGTTCGCAGATGTCGCAAAGTACTACAACAGCGTGCGCACTGCTATCACAGAAGACGGCAATCGTCGTGAGCGTGAAGCACGTCAAAAGCACTACGACCAACTCGTTGAAGATTACGGCAACTTCGAGCAGAAGTTTGCCGCAATATTGCTGCAAAATGCCGAAGCCGTCAAGTTTTTGCCGGCTGAATTTCAAGCGCAAGCAGATAAGATGTTCAACCAACAAACGAGCGACCTCGTGAGCGAGCGCATCAAGCACTTGCTGAATTGGGAAGAGCTGTTTAACGGCATGGATAACGCTTCTACTGCGTCTATTGAGTTGATGATACAGAACACGCAGAGCAAGCTCAAAAGCTATGGTAGTTGGCTGACAGATGAGCAGCGCAAAGAGTTCACCGACGCAATAACAAAGATGCAAGATGAGATTGCGTCACGAAATCCGTTCACGCAGATGCACAAGTCACTCACAGACTTGAAAAAAGCGCAGCAAGAAGTCACGAAAGCGACTGAAGAGTACCGTGACGCTCAAAGCGGTGTGCATGGTTGGCTCGGCTTGTATAACTCTGCTCTTGAATATCAGCGCACGCTCGAACAAGAGATTGCAGAGGGCAAGCGCAGCGAGAACGATGAGCAGTACATTCAGCAGCAAGCGAAAGTCACAGAGATGCTCAACGGTCTCAACGCTGCTCGTGAGAAAGAGACAAACGCTTTCACGAAGCTCATCAACGCACAAAATAAAGCGTCGCAATCGTACAAGAACTTCGCTACCGGCTTAAAGAATGCCGGCTCGCTCATGGGTAGTGTCGGCGAGCAAGCGCAAAAGCTCGCAGCGTGCTTCAGCGATGACATCGCCGACAGCATCGGCATCGCTCTCGACACAATGGACGAAATCATCGAAGCGGCAGATGTCGCTATCAACGCTATCAGCGAACTCGGCAAGAAAGCCGCAAAGGGTGTCGAGACAGCGGTTGACGCAACGTCGCAGGGCATGAAAGCATCGGGTCAAGCCGGAGCGAAAGCGATGTCAACAATGGAGAAAGCGTCAGCGATACTCGCAGTCATCTCTGCTGCGATGCAAGTAGCGAGCGCAATCATCAACTTGTTCAACAACGACAGCAAGCACGAGAAAGAGATAGAAGCATTGCAGCGACGCATTGACCAACTGCAATGGGAGCTTGACAACGCTAACACTGTGCGCTTGCAGAACAATCTCGGCGATGCGCTTGAACGTGTGCGCATCACTTATGCGTCAATCTACAACGAGCTGCTGCGACTGCACGCACAAGAAATCAAGAGCGGAAACTTCTTCACACGCATCGCTATCACACAGCAGATGCAGACCGACGCATGGCGGCGCAGCGTAGAGAAACTCGCAGACGCTTATGCCGGTGCAGCATATACAGCAGACAAAGCACTCGGCAGCGAGCGTTACACGAGCGCACGCAAGCAGCTCGAAAATCTTGCGGAGCAACAGACGCTTGTCTATCGTCAAATGCAAGAAGAGGAAGCGAAGAAAAAGACTGACCACTCAAAAGTCGATGACTACAAGCGACAGATTGCAGAGCTTGCGCAAGAGATGGCCGACATCGTGAACGATGCGCTTGAAGAAATCATCGGCAACACGGCTGCTGACTTGGCAAGCGAGCTTGGCGATGCTTTCTTTGACGCTTGCGCAAGCGGTGAAGACGCTCTCGAAGCGTGGCACACGAAAGCGAAAGATGTCGTGCGAGACATCACAAAACGAATGCTCATCTCGAAATTTCTCGAAGAGCCGCTCGGCAAAATCTTCGACAAATACAAGACACGTTGGTTCGGCGATGACGGTCGTTTTCGTGGCATAGATAACGTCATCAACTCGATGAACGACTTCAGCGCAGACATCGACGCTGTGGGCGACAGCTTCAACGACATCTTCAATCAGTTGCCCGACCAAATGAAAGAGATGTTCACCGACACGGCAGAGCGCAGCGGCACGCAGGGCGGCATCACAACTGCGTCGCAAGATAGTGTCGATGAGCTGAACGCTCGCATCACGACAATACAAGGTCACACCTACACGATAATGAACGCAGTCGTTGAGATGAACGCAACGTCGAATGCTGTGCTTGACCGCTTGACCGGCATTGAGCGCAACACCGGCGACGCAAGCTCACAGCTCGCAACGATGCAGCAGCGAATGCGCAATATCGAGAGTGCGATTGATGACATAAACACAAAAGGATTGAAAGTAAGATGAACACAAAACAACTAATTTCGCAGATACACGAAGCCGCACAGCAGCTCGGAGCGTGCGACAAGTTCAAGGGCAACGAGACGATTGATGAACTTGTTGAACTACTCTTTTCGCCGCAGGGTAGAGAGTTCTGCATTGAGCATGAGTTCCCGACACTCGATGTGTTGCGCAAGTTCAAGAAACTCGGTGTCGAGCGATACGGCATCTACATCGACGCAGGCGTTATTCGTCTCTGTGAGCGTGATAAAATTTTCTTGATAGGTGACAGCATTGCGAGAGTGAGATGCGCCGACACTAAACGCTACGAAGTCTATTTGATGCACGGAGCGCACGCTCACATTGAAGCATATAACTATGCAGCGGTTCACGTCGAGCGTGATGAGCAGTCGAGTGCAGGTGTAGAACTCTTTAATCAGGCACGAGAGATATGACACGCTCGCAGTACGGCAAATTGCTCATCGACGGTCAAGACGCATTCGCTGACTACGGTCTGTTCGTCGAGCATGGCGGTTTTAAGTCGCTCGTGCAGATGCCGTCATTCAAGACGATTGACAAGACCGATTGGCCGGAGGAAGACGGCGAAGAGTACGACCTCGCTGCGCCGATGCTGCAAGCGCAGAGCGTGCAGTTGCAGTTCGTCATCTTGAATGTGCGCTACGCTGAAGACTTGTTCGATGAGCTGTCAAACGGAGCATATCACACGTTCTACTTTGCCGACTTGAAGCGCACTTATCGTCTGCGAATGACATCTAACGGCACGTTCTCGCAGAACGTCGTGTTGGGCAAGCTCACGCTCACGTTCAACAACGACTTCCCGGTAGTGCCAACAGCAGAGCCGTATCGTCACGGTGCAAGTGATGTCAAGCAGTTCGGTTACGAACTTGACAACATAGATTTCTCGCAGTTCGGCGCATTCGTGCTGAAAGGTAGTGACGATGCGCTGCGCAAAGCAGCCAACGTCAAGAAAGCACTCACGATTGATGTCAAGTCGCAGGGCGGTGTCATCTACGACGATGACAGCGTGCGTTTCACATCGAAAGACGTGCAGTTGAAGCTGCTCATCAACGCACAGAACATTGATGAGTTTTGGCGACGCTACGACGCTCTGTTTGCCGTACTCCTGCAAGCAGATGAGCGCACGTTCTACTTTGACGCTCTCGGCAACGAGTACGATTGCTTCTATAAGTCGAGTAGCGTGTCAAAGTTTGAGATATTGCATAACAATCATGTGTGGTGCGAGTTTTCTGTAACGCTCACTTTCACATCGTGGCGACCCGTCGGGCAATATATGCTGCTCGCTACTGAAGATTATGATTGGGTCATCACAGAAGACAGCACAGAGAGCGATTACACTCGCATACGCATTCGCCCGAAGCGTGGCATTATGCTCATCGTCACAGAAGACGGCGAGTATCTCATCACAGAAGACGAGTACAAAATATATTCTAACAGTTAACAACACTTTACACTATGGCAGATTTGAAAAAACGTGTATCAGAGCTACCGTCAAGCACCGACATTGACGGTCTTGTCGTACTCGGTACGACTGCACAGAACGAGAGTGTGAAAGTGCCGTTGAAGCAAGTGTTGCAAGCGACAGAGCCAACTGCGCTCGAAAGTGTGCGACAGACTGCGAACACTGCTGCACAGAAAGCGCAGCAAGCACTTGACGATGCAGGCGATGCAGATGACAAAGCGCAAGAAGCTCTCGATGCTGTTGCCGCACTCGCTACGACGAAAGGTCAAGCGAGCGGTATCGCATCACTCGACACAGAGGGCAAAGTGCCGCAGTCGCAGTTGCCCGACACACCGCAGTATGACGATGTGTTGGAGTTTGCCGGCATTCTCGACACGGCGACCATTCGCAGCGAAAAGAGCAGCGCAAAGTCAACTGACAGCAACGCACAAGTGTTCTTCGTCACGCAGACACAGCAGTTCGTCATCGGTGTGCGCACAGATGTTCTCTACTCTGCGCTCGTGCAGAACGACAGCGGCTTGCTTCATGCACCGGCGGTTGGTGAAGCTGCGTCACGACTGACAGACGCACAAGTGCAACAAGCAATCGCATTGAGCGAGTTCTCGACACTTTACACATTCTACAACGATTGGGAAGACCGTGATTTGTTCGCTGACAGCAATCTCGTGCCGCTCTCGAACAAAATCTTCACTTGCACATCGACGAATGTCATCTACTACTACAAGAGCAGCGAGAGCGCACTCACCGCAATCGGCAAAGACAGCAGAGCAGACATCGCAGCTATGCAGAGCGACATCACAAAGTTGCAGGGCGATGTCACGAGCTTAAAGAGCGTGCGTCTGTTCTTCAACGGCAATGCGCTGCTCGGTCGTGACAGCGTGATAGAGCTTGCGTCATTCGCAGAGCTTACGAGCGGTGACGCATACACCGACATTCGCAAGAGTGGCGCAGTTTTCTCGCTGCTCACGTCGAAAGGTTGGAAACAATATCAGTATGACGGCGGCACATGGATTGACACCGCTAATTGGCATGAAGCCGGCGGTTCTGCTATCGTTGGCAACTGCTTCAACGTCACTGTGAGCGAGCCGCTCGAACAAGGCTACTACACGCTCGCACAAGCAATCAACGTCGCTTATCGTCGTGGCTACACGCTCGTAGGTATCCAAATCACGTTCTCTATCGCTGAAGGCTCGTGGAAGACGTATCAGTACATCGGCGCAAACACGACCGAAAGCAACTTCAAGAACGAAGCTAATTGGCTCGACCTCGCCGGCATGAGCGCAGGTGATGAGAGCGTCATCAACATCAACTCAAAGTGCGGCGAGCCGACAATCACAGACCACTACACGCTAACGTCTGCGCTCGCAGCATTGCAGTCGCACGAGACAACGAGCGGCATCACCTACGCAAAGCTCGGTCTCATCATCACTTATCGCAACAAAGTTGACGGTCAATTCGTGTGGGAAGTCAAGCAGTTTGTCGGTGAAGTCATCGGCGACTTCTACTCGCACCCGGAGCTGTGGCGAGACATCGCCGGCGGTGGTTCATCAGTCGAAACGAGCGACGAGCCGGAAGAAGACGGCAAAGACGCATTCTCAACCGGCGGTGCTTACACGCACATTCCGTCTGACTTGCGCATCGACACGAGCGAAGAGGGCATTGTCAAAGTCGCTCTCATCGGTCGCAATAGCGATGTAATCGGCGATGAACATCAGTTTGCTGTCGGCACCGGGAGCGGTGACAGCGGCGGCACAATCGTTACTATCGAAGCGAACAACACCTATACGAAAGCCGGTGGCGATGTCATACTCTCTGCTCGCATCTCATCTGTGACAAAGCGCAGCGGTCAAGCGGACATCGTGAACGACATCGAGAGTGTTGAACTGTACGACAGAGACACTAATCAGTTGCTCGAAACGTACACCAATTTGCAGACGTATTACAACGCATCGACCGGCTACTATGACTTCAATCTTGCGTCATATTTCACGCAAGCTGCGTCACGTCGTTTCCGTCTCATCGCATACGACAACACCGACCACAGCGCATCACGCAATGTGACTGTTGTAGCTGTTGACGTGACTATTCGCAGCGAGCAGACGCTTGCTTACAGCGCATCAACGGTTCTCTATGTCGGTGGCGCATCAAGTCGCTCATTGCCGATGTATAGCTTCCCGAACAACGCATCACCGCAGGGCATTCGCTGCATCACTGAAATCTACATTGACGGCGCATGGCGCACGCTCGCTGAAGCTATCGTGACTGACACAAGCTCGCACAGCGTCGCAATCAACCCGACTAACTGTCTCGGCTATGCGCTCACGCACGGCTCGTATGCGCTGCGCATTCACGGTGTAGATGTCGCATCAGGTGTTGTCGGCAACTATCTGCACACGTCTGTTATGTGCGTCGATGTCAACGACACGACACCTATTATCGTCACTCGTTGGCTTTCTGACGCTGCGACCGCCAACGTGAAGCAGTACGAGACTATCTCGCTCGACTTCGCCGCTTACAACCCGACAGCAACGAGTATGAATGTCGAGATTGTTGAGCTGAAGAACAACGTCGAGACAGTCAAGCGCACAGCTGCTGCGCAGCGTGGCACAACGTACACTTACACGCAACGTGTGACAGACTACGACAGCGAAAACACTATCACGATAGAGCTGTTCGCTCGCAATTCATCTATCGTGTCGCAGACAGCAACCTTTGAGATTAACGACACGCTGCTGCGCATCTCGGCATTCACCGATATGCAAGAAGTTGACATTGACTTTGCGTCACGCAGCAACGACGATGCCGACAAGACGATTGAGAGCAACGGACACGTTCTCACGCTCAACGGCTGCACATGGCGCACAACCGGCTTCGTGCGTGACAGCTTCGGCACTGCGCAGTACAACACAGAGGGCGACACCGGCATTATGGCTCTGCGCATCGCAGAGAACGTCACCGGCACGCTTGACTATGCGCCGTTCAATGTCGCAGCTATCGAGACAAATGGTATGGCCATTCAGTTCCGCATTCGCACAAAGCACATCGCTAACGATGATGCTGTGTTGATGTCGTGTATCAGCGGCGGCAAAGGTTTCTACGTCACCGGCAAGAAAGTCGTTCTCACGTTTGACAACGAGCAGACTGTCGCTCACACGATTGACGCAGCTCTCAAAGAAGATGCGATTACAGATGTCGCTATCGTCATCGAGCCGTCAACCGGCAGTCGCTCAACTGCGCCATACAGCGGTATCGGCATTGCGAAAATCTACTTCGACGGCGAGCTTATAGGTGCGTGCTACTACGACAGCGGCACACTCACACGTCACGCAACGAAAATCACGTTTGATGGCTCGCAAGCTGACTTGTATCTCTACGACATCAAAGCGTGGGAGACGTTCTACGCATTCGAGCAGTCGTTCTACAACTATCTGCTTATGCTGACTGACACCGACACGATGATTGCAGAGTACACGTTTAACGACGTGTTCGCATCGCAGAGCGCAGAGGGTGTTGTCGGCAACAGACCGCAGCGCACGGCTCTCTACAACGAGAAAATGCCATACTTCGTGCTGTGCAAGAACGCTGACACGTCGAACATCGACAGCAACTATCCCGAATATCTTGAAACGCTTGACGGCGACAAGAAGACAACTGCGACACTTGACGTGTACGCATTCTTCCCCGACCGCCCATATCAAGACTTCAAAGCGATAGCTGCGGTTGTGTCAAATCAAGGTACAACATCGTCGTGGCGACCAATCAAGAACATCAAGATGAAGTTCAAGAAAGCGACACTCTCGCTGCTGCGCACTCGTGAAGAGTGTGTCGCTCTCGGCTATGACGGTGCGCTATATGATGAGTGCGCTCGCAACGCTGCAAAGCACAAAGTACAAATTCTTGATACATCTGTGCCGACAAACATCATCACGGTGAAAGTAGATTACAGCGAGAGTGGCGGTGCTAACAACGGGGCATCAACCAACTTGTTCAACGACTTGCAGCGTGAGCTTGGCTCAAACTATCGCACACCGGCGCAGAACGCTTACATAGCGAAGAACAACGGCACACCGCCGTACACGCTCAACACGTCTATCGACAGCATTCCGGTCGCATTCTTCCGCACTGACAAGTACTGCGCAGACGCAACATCGTATCTGCAAGGCTACTTTCATGCAAAGGGTAATTGGAACCAGGACAAAGGCGATGCAGCGGTCTTCGGCTTCGAGAATGTTGACGGCTACAATGACGGCGCACTCAACTACGGCGACTTCTACGAGCTTATAGCAGCTCGCAATCAGTCGCTCGCAGACTTCTACGCACAACAAGACACATCGACGTGGGAGTTCCCGATTGATGAGAAAGACGCATCGAAAGGCAACTTCAATGTTGTGGTACTTTCGGAGTTCTGTGGCGCAGGGCATCGTGTGTTCCGCCGTGCAGACAACAACAGCGCATGGCAAGAGACAACCGGCACTGTGACCTGCACGAATGGTGTGTGGCGCATCACGGGCGATGTCGTGAATTGGGTTGAGAACTACGAGCTGCGCACTTATAGCGGTCTCGATTGGTTTCAAGGTGTCAACAGTGTTGACGATATGCTCAAACCCGGTGCAGACGGCAAACCGATTTGGCTCACTCATTTCGAGAGCCGCTATCCCGATGACGATGCACTGAACGCTGCGTATGAAGACGGTCGCAAAGTGCCGTATCGTCTCTATGAGTGGTTGAAGTGGTGTCAGTTCTGCAATCAGCATCTCACAGAAGACGCTGCTCACAACAGCGAGACGATTGAGATTGAGAACGAAGACGGCACAACGTCAATCGTCGAGAAGTACCCCGGCGGCACGAATGCGCCGACAACAATCACGATTGACGGTGTAGAAGTACCCGGCACGAAAGCTAACCGTCTGCTCAAATTCAAGCGTGAGCTGCACAAGGTGGCAAATGTCTATTCGATGATTTGCTATCACGTCTTCACTGACTACATCGCAGCAGTTGACCAACGCAGTAAAAATATGATGGTCGGCTTCTATCTTGACACAGACTTGCAGTGCAGAATGTATCTCAATCACTTGTATGACGGTGATACTATTCTCGGCTCTGACAACGACTGCGGTCTGACTATTCCGGCAGAGCTTGACCCGAACAACGACCCCCACGGCTACTATCAAGGTCACGACAGCGTGCTATTCACGCAGCTCGCTAATAGTGACTATCTGTGGCTCGTTGACTACACGAGCGACAGTGACACGAGCGATGTGACGAAGACAACGACAGTAGCACGCATCGCAGCCGTGATGCGCTCGTTTAGATTAGGCGACAATCTGCGCCCATTCTCGCCTGAAGGCATCGAGAAATATTGGATTAAAGACCGCTTATCAAAGTGGCCGAAGCTCGTGTCATCATTTGACGGTATGCGCAAGTACATCACACGCTCGACAGCGCAAAGCAATTACTTCTATGCGCTTCACGGTCTCTCTATTCAGCGACTGCAAGAGTATGTGAAGACACGCTTCTTGTATCGTGACGGCTTCTATCAGTGCGGTGACATCTTGACGAAAGCAGCGCAATTCCGTGCTGTCGGCACGAACATCACTGTCACTATCAAAGCTGCGAAAGACGGCTACTTTGCGCTATCGGCAGACGGCACAATCAAAGATAGTGTGTCGCTGCAAGCAGGGCAATCTTATACGCTGCGCTCGTATGAGACGAACACCGGCAGCGGCACGATGCTCTACATCTATGGCGCAGACCGCATCAGTGAGCTGAACATTCGCAACGCTACGCCGAAGTCGCAGGGTTGGAACATCTCTGAAGCAATCTTGTTGCAGAAGCTCTACATTGGCGGTGACAACTACACACCGGCGACCAACAACGGTGATGAGCTGTCGGCTCTCAATCTCGGTCAGCTTCCGTTCTTGACAGAGCTTGACATTCGCAACACGACAATTACGAGCGTGAATGCGCAGTATTGCCCACGATTGCAGAGCATTCTCGCAAGCGGTTCTCGCTCACGTCTGCGCACGCTCACGCTTGCAGAGACATCGCCTATCTCAACGCTCACTTTGCCGGCGACGATGACAAGCATCTCGTTCGGCAATTTGCCCAATCTCGCCTACCCGAATGGCGGTCTCACGATTGACGGCTTGTCGAACATCGCAAGTCTCACACTTTTCGGCTGCAAGAACATCAACACAGCGACATTGCTCACTAACATCGTTGCAGCCGGTGGTCTCGGCAATGGTAGCGAAGTATTCGTCACCGGCATCGACATGACAGCATCTGTTGAAATCTTGCAGACGCTCATGGAGAACGGTGTCAAGGGCATCGGCACAGAGCTTGACAACGCTTGTGACGGCTTGCGTGGCACATGGTTGCTCACAGAACTTGTCGAAGATAATGAGTTGAGCGCACTGCAAAACTACTACCCGGAGCTGACAATTCACAATGCGCAGTTTACGGGAGTGATGTTCAACGACACTATCGCTGACCCGATGAACATGACTAATCTCGACAACGGCACGAGCGGTGAAGACTATGAGCCAAGCGGTCACATCTTGCGCATTCGTGCAGGTCTTATCCCGGTCTTTGGCAAGCTCAACACAACGACCGGCAAGTTCGAGTGTGTGCCGGTAAGCGAAGAGGACTACAAGTATCTCAAAGGTGAGAGCGAGATGTTCGACTACACAGACCAGGGCGGCTCGAAGAAAGACGTGATGATGCGTGCGCCACGTTGTTGGTACAAAGGCGTCAACGACTTCAAGACGCAAAAGAAGTACATCTTTTGGAGTTCGCAGCACGATGAGCCGCTCTCTACTGCTCACGTCGTGCGTCGTGCAACGCTCTCAACGCTGACATCGTATGCAGACACAGCAGTTAAGACACAAGCTGTGACTATCGGTGTATCTACGATTGACAGTGCAGGTGTACTCGGCAGCGAGACAACATTCTCGGCTTATCGCTACGACAATCTCGCCGGTATGAAGCAAGTGCGCTTCCCTGCTGTCAACAGCGGCGAGAATGGTGCTGTCTTCTTGAACGAGCAGGGCATTATTATCGGCATCTTCAATATGGACGTGTCAGCGAGCGATATGCAAGTGGGCGATTACGTCTTCTGTGACGTGCCGGTCGGTGCTGTCTCAATCGTCTTCACTGCGCCGACATCAAGCGCAGCAGACGAACTCATTGCGGTTGATAGCAGCGAGATTGAAGCTATCGAACCCGATTGGGTGCTTAACGAAGAGTGGCTCTGCGGTGTTTACGAAGCGTCGATTGACGGTCAAACTAATCTGCGTTCTCTGTCGGGTGTCGCAGTCAAGGTCGGCAACGGCACGTCTCGCACTAACACGAATTGGACTTACGACGCAAACGGCAGACCGACTAACACACCGTCAACGACTATCAACTACACTTGCAAGGACTTTATGAACCTCGCAATGCGTCGTGGCGCAGGCTATCAGCTCATCGACTACGAGATGAGCAAATTTGTCGCTATCTTGTTCTACTGCTACACCGGCTCTCGTGACGCACAAGACTTGTGCGGCTTCGGGCAAGGTGCAGGCGGCAACACCGGCGGCAAAGACAGTCTCGGCAACGCTAACAGTGTGCGTGGCAACTCTAACAACGGCAACAAGGTTCTCGGCTTTGAGAACTTCATGGGTTGCACTTACGAGTGGATGGACAACATCGCAGTCAACGTGTCATCATACAATGACTTCTTACTCGCTCACTGCGAGCAAGGCTCGTACACAGTCAATCACAAGTGGCACATCTACAATCCCCTAACCGAGACAGAGCGTGTCGTGCAAGGTGTCAACTTCACCGGTGCAGAGATTGCTCGTGTGCGTCATGGTCGTTTCTGTGACATCATTGCGTCGAAGTCTTATAGTGACAGCAATTATGCTACTTACTACGCAGACCAACAGACGTATGCAACAACAAGTGGTCGTGTGGTCGGTCGTGCCAGCAGCAACTCGGGTGCGTCCGGCGGTCTCGCCTATGCGCATGCGAGCTACGCATCGTCGTTCTCGCTCGGCAGCAACGGCTCTCGGCTCGCCTTCAGAGGCGAAATCTCGTTGAGCGACCCGACAAGCGAATAAAGCGTGAAAGCGCAGAGCGAGGGCGACGATTTTTCGTCGCCGCTCGCTCTCGTTAACACGAAAAGCGTAAAACGGTAGAGTGTCTCAAAGGTCGTGTGGTCGGTCGTGCCAACAACAACTCGAATGCGAACGGCGGTCTCGCCTATGCGAATGCGAACAACGCATCGTCGAACTCGAACGGCAACAACGGCTCTCGGCTCGCAAACAGTCAAAGCATCACAAATCGTCTCTACGGCACAGCGCACGAGATGCGCACAGCAGAGGGCGAGAGACACGAGCCACAGTAACAGCGAAACATTCAAATGTTGACAAAACTTGAATGTTTTGGAAAACTGAAAAATCACGAACACGCAGAGAGATTGGTAGGTTAACTCTCGAACATCTCGGCTGCGAGGAACTGAAGGCATAACAATGAAATGAAACGCATCGGCTACGTCATAGAAGAAATCATTGAGCAGAGCAATCTCGACAACTCTTTCGATACTGTGCTGCGTGGTAATCACCGCAAGCGATTGAGAGAGGGCAAGTGGCTGCTCGCACATCGTCGAGAGTTTCTTGACAAGCTGCGAGAGCGCATTATAGCGGCTGACTTGTCGAAGTATATGCGCTTTCACCCGAAGCTCGTGTATGAGGGCGCAAAGTGGCGCAACATACAAGTCTTCCCGATGTCGGCTCGCATTGCTATCAATGCCGTGATGTCGGTCGTTGACCGTCATCTGAAACAACGCTTCATTCGTACTACCGGCGCATCAATCAAAGGTCGTGGGCTGCACGACTTGAAGCACTACATCGAGCGAGACATAGCTAACGACCCAATCGGCACACGCTATGTCTATAAGTTCGACATTCGCAAGTTCTACGAGAGTGTCAAGCAAGATTACATCAAGTATTGTGTGCGACGTGTGTTCAAAGACAAACGACTAATCAAGCTGCTTGATGACTTCGTGTCGCTGCTCGACAGCGGCATATCAATGGGAATGCGCTCTTCGCAAGGTCTCGGCAATCTGTTGCTCTCAACGTATCTTGACCACTACTTGAAAGACCGCTTCGCAGTGCGCTACTATTATCGCTATTGCGATGACGGTGTTATTCTCGCAGGTGACAAGCGTACTCTGTGGCGCATTCGTGACATCGTGCATGAGTGCGCAGCACGCTGCGAGTTGCACGTCAAAGATAGCGAGAGCGTGTTCCCGATTGAGCAGGGCATTGACTTTCTCGGTTTTGTCATCACACCGACACACTCACGACTGCGCAAGCGTGTCAAGAAAGCATTCGCACGCAAGCTGAAGCGAGTGAAGTCACGCAAGCGCAGAGTTGAAATCATAGGCTCGTTCTATGGACTTGCGAAACATGGCAACTGCCGTAATTTAATGAAGACATTACTAACAAGAAAAGAAATGAACAAGTTTAGCGAACTCGGTGTAACTTACACACCGCCTGACGGAAAGAAACGATTTCTCGGTAAAACTGTGCGGCTCGGCTCAATCGTCAACAGTCTTATCGAGATATATGACTACGAGCGAGACATCAAGACTGCGCACGGTACAGACCGCTACGTTGTTCAGTTTCGCTACCCGGACACTCACGAGTACGGCAAATTCTTTACAGCAAGTGAAGAAATGAAGTCGATACTTGACCAAATAGCAGAGAAAGGCGCATTTCCTTTCGAGACAATCATCAGAAGCGAGTGCTTTGACGGTAACAAATATAAATATATCTTCACATGATTACATCAGACTTTTTCAAGGTTTACGGCGCAGAGAGCCGTGAAGACGCTCTCATCAAGCTGCGCAGCAACAAGTATCTTATCGTGTTTGGCTTCTTCACTGACAGTGACGGCTCGTATCGTTGGCGCAAGCAGTACGACCACAAGCCGACGCTCGCAGAGCTGAAGAACGACATCAACACTCTCATCAATGCGATGACCGATGAAACTATCTTGACCGGCTTTGAGTGGAACAACAAGCCGGTGTGGCTCTCGCAAGAGAACCAAATCAACTTCAAAGCGGCTTACGATTTGGCGGTGCAGACCGACGGCGCAATCTTGCCTATCAAGTTTAAGCTCGGCGAAGACAGCGACGGCAACCCGGTCTATCACACGTTCACGTCGCTCAACGCTTTCACTGACTTCTACACGAAAGCTGTCGCATTCATCACAGCTGCGCTCAATGCAGGGTGGCAGCAGAAAGATACTGTCGATTACTCTGTTTTCAACTGCGATGAGTAACGGCTGTGGGTGCGAGCGTGGCTTGCTGCGGTACATCAAGCCGCCATACGCAAAGCGATATTATGTGCCGTGCGTGATACACGATGACGCTTACGAGCGTGGCGGTGATGAGAGCGCACGCAAAGAAGCAGACATCACTCTGTTTCACAATATGCAACGTGTGTCACGCTCGCACTCTCGTATGCCGTTAACGCTCGTATGGCTCACGCTCATTGCGCTGCTCTATTATGCGAGTGTCAGATTATTTGGTCGTTTTTATTTCACATATCACGAATGATTACACTACATTTTAATTCTACAACACTTGACGTGCAAGAGAATGACAGCTCGTATCTCTATCGCTCGCTGCAAAACAAACCGCAGCTCGTGCTGAAGTTCTCGCTCACGAGCTACGTTGACATTCCCGTCGGCACAACGTGCAGCTACAAGGGTGTGCAATATACGCTGTGGACTGCGCCCACAATCAAAAAACAAGGCACTCGCAATATTGAGTACACGATGACGCTATGCACAGACCAAGAGCTGCTATCGCACTACAAGCTGCGCAACACTGTTGACCGTCGCTTGAAGTGGTCAATGTGCGCACGGCCGCACGAGTTTGCGCAAGAGATAGTCAACAATCTCAACGCTCGTGCCGGCAGTGAGCTGTGGCACGTCGGCACTTGTCTCGAAAGCACAGAGAAAACTATCGAGTTTAATCACACGACGATAGCCGAAGCGGTGTCGCAAGTCGCAACAACTTTCGAGACTGAATGGGAGATTGACAACTACACGCTCTCGTTCAAGAAAGTTGAGTACAACAAAGACAACCCGATTGAGCTGTCTTACGGCAAAGGTAACGGCTTCGTGCCGGGTGTCGGTCGAGCAGCGGTCAACGACAAACCGCCGATTGACGTTCTCTTTGTAGAGGGTGGTGACAGAAACATAGACCGCTCGAAGTACGGCTCGAAAGAGCTGCTATTGCCGAAGTCGCAGCAGTTGGTCTATGAGGGCAAGACCTACGAGAGTGACGCAGACGGTTACAGCGTGCATCGTGTCGGCAACACTCGCACGACGCAGTACGAGGAAAGTCTTGATTGCTCGGAAATCTATCCGTCTCGTGTCGGTGAAGTGACAGCGGTCGATGCTGTCAACCCGGCAAAGAACTTCTATGACATCATCGACAACACGATACCGGCTGCGCTCAATTACAATGACTACATCATCGGCGATGAGAGCATGACGCTTATCTTTCAGTCGGGAATGCTCGCCGGTCGTGAGTTCGAGATACAATACAAGCACAGCGAGCGACGCTTTCGTCTCGTTCCTGACACATTCGACGATGTGGTTATGCCGGGTGGAGTGTTCTTGCCTGCTGTTGGCGACAAGTACGCAATCTTCGGCTGTATGCTGCCCGATGAGTACATCTGCGACAATGATAGCAAGACCGGCGCATCGTGGGACATGATGCGTGAAGCGGTGCGCTATCTCTACGAACACGAAGACCAAGAGTTCACGTTCACCGGCACGCTGCAAGCGAAATGGGCGAGAGATAATTGGCTCGCAATCGGCGGTCGGCTCAAAGTCGGTGGTTACGTTCTGTTTAGCGACACGCAGTTTGCGCCCGACGGTGTGCTTATACGCATCACCGGCATCAAAGAGTTCTTGACTTCGCCGTACTCAATCACGCTCGAAATATCTAACTCAACGCAGGGCGGTGGCTTCAGCTCTACGATGCGCAATCTCGAAGGTCTCGAAGTCGTGATTGACGATACGAAGCAACAGCTTGTGCAGTACACAAAGCGCAGATTTCGAGACGCACAAGAAACGATGTCGATGCTCGAAAACTCGCTGCTCGGCTATGCTAACAGCGTCAATCCTATCACGGTGCAGACAATGGCTCTGCTCATCGGCGACGAAAGTCTGCAATTCCGCTTCATTACAGCTCGTGACAACGATACTATCGTTAACAACGTAGTAAACTATAATCAGCAGACGAAAGTCTTGACGTGCGCAGCTACGTTCTTGCAGCACATGACGCTCGATGTGTCTATGTCATCGTCTCACGCTCTGTCAGAGTACAAGATTTGGCAGATGCGCTCGTACACGTCGCCGGCTCTCGACACAGCAGAGCAAGCATATTATCTGTATGCAAAAGTTGCTCGTGAAGACACGACAGCAGTTGGTGAGTTCGTTCTCTCGACAACCGCAATCGCTATGCAAGCAGTCGCAGGTTACTATCATCTGCTCGTTGGCATCTTGAACAGCGAGTATGACGGTGAACGCTCGTTTGCGACGATGCACGGTTTCACAGAGATATTGCCCGGTCGTGTGACTACACAGCGCATCGTCTCTGAAGACGGCAAAACATACTTCGACTTGGCTAACGGCGAGATTGGCGGCATCATCAAGTTTCTCAACGGCAGCAACGAGTACACGACACTCATCGACGGCGGCTATATCAAGACAGAACTCATCAATGCCCAACTGCTTGAAGTGGCTCGTGTGCTTGCCGGTGACGCAGACGGCAAGCGAGTAGTCATCAATCCCGATGACAAGTCAGTGTATATCTACGATGAGAACAACGTGCTTGTGACCGTCTTTGAGGGCAACAGCTTCAACAGCATCAACGAGCTGTTCGGTGATGTGTCGGGCGATGCGACAATGATTGCGGCGACACAGAGCCACGAGTGGGACTATCACGCAGAAGAACACGGTGACGTTAGCGGTGGTACTGTTGATGTGAGCGATGTGCTACAAACCACGACACCTGCAATCATCGACATCGGCGGCTCATTGCACTGTTGGGGTTATACTAACGAAGACCACAAGGGCGAAGGCTACAATGAAGCTCAACTTGACTTATATCTTGACACATATAGCGATGCTGCTTGCACACAGCTCGTGCAGCGTCAACTCATCGACTATTGCTACCTCACAATCAATGCGACTGAAGAAGAAGTAGAGACCGGCTCTCGCAGTAAGGCGGTGAGCAAGAAAGTCAACGTCGCAGCAGGCTATCACAAGCTGTGGGTGCATTGGCGACTATTCGTCAACTACTTGCAGAACGGCGATTATATGGCTCTTGATTGGAGCAATCTCGCAGCTCACTACAACACGCAGTTCTACATCAGTCGCTTCTTTGCTAACGGCTTTGTCATCGGCTCACGTCGTGACAACTATGTGCTTGCGCTCAACGATGCGACAAACGGCATGACATTCAGCGTCAACAATGGCGGTGTCGAGTTTGAAGTCGGTGCAAACGGCATACGTTACAAGACATCAAGCAGTGGCTCGTGGCACAATCTTACTTAATTGTTGATAAGACACGAAAGTTTTAATACTTAACAAGCACTAAAAACACCTATCTTTGCAGCAAAAAGAAGTACATTATGCAAGAAGTATCAAACATCTGTAAAGCTATTTGGTTGGCTATCGGCGGCGCAGTTGGTTGGCTCGTCGATGAGTTCGAGCCAACATTCCCACTCATCATTGTGATGATATTATTTGTCGTGTACGACGCAGTTACAGCATTTCAGCTCGACAAGCGAGTGCGAGCGGCGCACCCGGAGCAAGTCAAAGAGCGAAAGAGCAAGTTCAGCTCATACTTGTTCGGCAAGGTCGTGCGAGAGACAATCCCGAAACGTCTCGCACTCATTCTGCTCGCTTTTCTATGCGAGAAATACGTCTGCGTTCACGTCAAAATACCGCTGTCTTACATCATCACCGGTGTTATCTGTTTCGAGCAGTTTTGGTCAGTGCTTGAAAACGAGAGTTCGTGTCGTGATGAGAACGAGAGCCGCTTTTGGAAGATACTTCAGCGCATTATGATAGACAAGACAGAGCGACACTTTGATGTCGAGCTTGATGAGCTTAAAGACAAGAACAAGGAAAAAGAGAAATGAAGTACTTTACAATTTCCGAACTGACGAAATCAGCGACAGCGAGCAGACGAAAGATTGACAACACACCGTCTGCTGCTGTCATTGCAAATCTGACTGCGCTCGTTGACAATATACTCGACCCATTGCGTGAAGCGTGGGGCGCACCGATTATTGTCACGAGCGGTTACAGATGCGTTCGGCTCAACGCTGCTGTCGGCGGTGTGAAGACAAGTCAACACACGCTCGGTCAGGCGGCAGACATACGCACTGTGAGCGACAAACCGGCAGACAACAAACGTCTGTTTGACTTGATAGTGAAGCTCGGTCTTCACTACGACCAACTCATTGATGAGTATGGCTATAATTGGGTTCATGTTTCTTATTCGTCTCGCAACCGCAGACAAATACTTCACATCAAATGAAAATCTTAATCGACAACGGTCACGGTGCTAACACACCGGGCAAGCGTTCACCCGACAAGACGTTTTTCGAGTGGAAATTCAATCGAGAAATCGCAGTTCCTTTGGTTGATGAGCTGCGCAAGCGTGGCTATGATGCAGAGCGCATCGTGACAGAAGATGTGCATGACGTGACGCTCACAGAGCGATGCAGACGTGTCAACGCATGGTGCAGCAAGCTCGGCAAGCAGAACGTCATCATGGTGAGCATACACGCAAACGCAGCCGGTAGCGGCGGTTGGTACAACGCTCGTGGCTTCAGTGTGTTTGTCGCAAAGACGTGCAGCGACGCATCAAAGAAGCTCGCACAGTCGCTCTATGCTGAAGCAGAAAAGCGTGGTCTGAAAGGCAACCGCAGCGTGCCAAAAGAGCGTTATTGGCAAGCGAACTTCGCTATGGTCAAGAATACGAACTGCCCTGCTGTTTTGACAGAAAATCTGTTTTACGACAACAAGGAAGATTTGAAAATCTTGATGTCAGAAGACGGCAGACGCAAAATCGTCGAGCTGCACGTTGAAGGCATCATCAATTATCTCAACTCACTGAAATGAGAAAGCAGTTTGAAAACATGAGCGATGTCGAGCGAGAGAACTGCGCAATTCTCGGTGGCGGCTGCATCACGATTGCGCTCGCTCTGCTGTTGCTCGCAATCGCTCTGTTGCTTTGTGGGTGTCGCTCGAAGCGTGATGTCGTGCGTGAAGTCACAGTCATTGAGACGCACGACAGCATCAGCTATATACACGACACGCTCTATTTCGATGTGCCGGCACAATCGGCAGAAGTCGTAACTCGTGACAGTGTGTCACAGCTTGAAAACGACTACGCTGTGAGCATCGTGTCGCTCAACAAAGACGGCTCGCTGTCACACAAGCTCAATGCGAAGCCGCAAAGCGTGCCGGTGCCGTATGAAAAGCCGGTGCAGACGAAGACGCAAGTAATCTACAAAGACAAGCGCATCGAAGTGCCGGTGCCGGTCGAAAAGAAACTGACAGCGTGGGAGCAGTTCCAGTTGCGCTCGTTTTGGGCATTGCTCTCGCTCTCGGCGGTCGCAGTGTGCATCATCTTCCGCAAACCATTATTTTCACTCATACGAAGATTTATATAAGGTAAATTGTTTTTCATAGCACAAAGTATTTAAGGTTAATTAGCGTAGCGACTATCTGTGACAGACGGTCGCTATTTTTTTGTCAATCCAAAAAATTGCACTACCTTTGCACCGCTGTTGCATATCGTCAACAGTTGCGTTGGGACACTTGGTGGCTGAAAGGACACGTTCTCGTATCTGACTTGCGTAGGTCATCAAGGGTCTTTTTTTATCACTTTTGTTACTCGTTTGTGACTTGTTGAAATTTGTTACTCGCTAACACGTCTGTAAATCTCTTATTTACACAGTTTTGACAACGTTCTGCGTGGGCAAGTGAACATTCTGCATCGGAAAGTGAACGGGCGCACACCTATAATATATAAATAGCATATCAGCGACACATAAACGGCGAAATAGCAGCTACAACACCAAAATCAATTTTTTGGTGTTGTTTGCTATCTATATGCTATTATTTTGTTACTTTTGCGGTACTATTTTGTTACTCGGTGTTTTTCGAGTAACAGAAGTAACAAAGTAACAACTTATAAACAACGCAACTATGAGAAAGAAAGCAAAAGCAAAAGAGCCGATACGATTGCGGCAGCGCAAGCTATCAGACGGTAACATTTCGCTATATCTTGACGTGTATCGGGACGGCAAACGCAGCTACGAGTTCTTGAAACTCTATCTTGTGCCGGAGCGCACCCGTGAAGACAAAGAGCAGAACCGGCAGACAATGCAGCTCGCACAGTCAATCAAAGCGCAGCGTATCGTCGAGATGCAGAACGGCGAGTTCGGCTTCAAGTCGAAATTCGCTGAAGACACACTCTTTTTTGAGTTCTATCGTGCAATGTGCGAAGCACGTCACGGCGAAGAGAGCAATGGTAATTGGGGTAATTGGTACTCTGCTCTGAAACACTTGCAACGCTATGAGAGCAATGAGCGCATCACGTTTGCAGAGATTACACCGCAATGGGTGCAGGGTTTCAAAGACTATCTCGAAGATGCAGCCTACACGAATGACGGTCACTATAATGAAGACGGCATCGTGCGCAAGCTATCTCGCAACAGCAAAGTGTCTTACTTCAACAAGCTGCGAGCGTGTCTCAATGAAGCATTCGAGAAACGCATCATCGCTTACAACCCGATGCGTGGCATTGAGGGTTTCAAAGCCGAAGAGGGAACAAGAATGTATCTCACCATTGACGAAGTGCGCAAGCTCGCACAGACACCATGTCGCAGCGAGGAAGTAAAAACTGCGTTCTTATTCTCGTGCTTGACCGGCTTGCGTCGCAGCGACATTGCCAAACTCACATGGGGCGAGGTGCATCAGCAAGGCGAGTTCACACGCATCATCTTTCGTCAGAAGAAGACCGGCGGTCAAGAGTATCTCGACATCACAAAGCAAGCTGCTGCGCTCATGGGCGAGCGTGGCGCAGACGATGAGCGAGTGTTCAAGTGGTTCAACTCACCCGGCTCGACGAATGACATCATTCGTGTGTGGGTGGCAAATGCCGGCATCAACAAAGACATCACTTTTCACTGTGGGCGACACACATTCGCTACTATGATGCTCGACCTGGGCGCAGACATCTACACAGTGAGCAAGCTGCTCGGTCATGCAGACATCAGCACGACGCAGATTTATGCGAAAGTGCTTGACAAGAAAAAGCAAGCAGCGGTCGCAGCCATTCCCGACGTGTTCGGCACGACTGAAACGCAAAACGAGACAGAACAGACAAAGTGAGAGAACATATTGCTGCACGCATAAAAAACGGCAACATTTGCGCATAAAATATTCCAAAAAATGTCAACAAAGTACTGAAAAATATTCCTATTGCATAAAGAGCGCAGCGAGAAATCAATCAATCTCGCTGCGCTTTTCTTGTTGTGGAGGAAATTAACTTCCCTCACAATAGCATTTTGCTCACGTCACATTTGCGGTGAGCAAATTTCAAGTGTCTGTATCTTATAATCTTACGCTATCATAAAAATCTATGACAGTTGCAGAAGTCGCAACAGTCATTTGACAAACATCGTGCCACGACCCGTGAGCAACCAATCTGCATTGACACCACAATCACGCACGAGCGGCACGCACCAACCAATCTCAAAGAAGCCTTTGTTCAGGTCTTTGCGCTGCGTGTATAAGTGCGGCATATCAATCTCGTTATCTCTGCAATACTGTGACACACTTGCGATGCGATGAGTGTTCTTGCACTCTTGCAGTACAGTAAAGAAACGTGTCATCACTTGTATCGTGTCGATTGAGTAGTTACGTCGCTTGCTCATAGTGCGAGATTTGCACGCAACCACAATACATCGTCGTAGAGACGCTGTATCTCATCGGTTGAGCGATTATATACTTTGCATCTGTCAAGCTCAAATCCGAGCTGTTTCTGCACGTCTGCGAGCGTCTGTGCGCTCGTGTCACGATGCGTGAGCGCAGCTTTCAGTGTATCGATAACTTTACGATATAATAATGTGTCACTCATCTTCAATAGTTTTTATAGTCGCTTTGTTCAGCAACAGAATACCAAAATCTATTGTCGCAGTGGTCGAGATACCCATATAGAGGTCGTTCTCGCCCCAATCATCAAGCGTGCCGGCGATAGCGTACTTACGTTGACCGTCTAACGTGGCCGCTGTCTCATCATCAACGACACACATAACGTGCATCAAGATGTCAGAGTACATAGACTGCTTGCCGTCAACATCATTGAACGTGCTAACATTCGCATCAAAGAGAGCGGCACGTTGGCCGCCATTCTCGACGATACGTCTGAAGCCAAATTTCACATCTTGCAGTTCGACACACGGCTTGCCGACAGCAGCTCTCATGTGCAGCGTCACGCTGTCTTTGACGGCGGCTCTCGCAATGTCGTTTGTCTCATAGTTAGGGTACATCTTGACAAGTGTCTCGACGTATTTCTCAACGGGTGTTTTGACACGCTCTTTCGAGCATGACAGTGCAATCACGCACAGCAGCAACAGAGCTGCGAAGTTCATGGTTCTGCTCATAATCTTATCAGTTTTTATCTTTGTCCGTTATCTTTTCAATCACAGTGAGCAGTCGGTCTATCTGCTCATCACGCTTCTGCACGAGCTTGCGCATCTCTGAAATCTCATCAATCGCTTTATCAATCGTGCGAGACGAATTGACATTATTAGAATTGACGTTGTGACTGCCGGCAATAGAAGTATTGCCGTCATTTTGCTCAACGTGAGTACTGTTGTCTTCGACAAGCATTGAGCCTTCGCCGGTCAACAGCCACACCAAACTAATATTCAAGTATGCTGCTTGAATTTTCTCGGCAACTTCTTTCGAGATGCCGTGCTTGCCGTTCTTGATGTCATATAAGGTCTGAACAGTAGTTAGACCCACTTCGGCAGCTATTTGACGAAAACTTTTCGCCAAAAAATTTTTTAATGCGATAATTCTCTCACTATCAGTCATAAAGCATAAAATTTAAGTGTTGTACTGAAAATTTACTTGAAAAAATACTTGAAAATATTTTGCCGTTCAAGTATTTTACTTTAACTTTGCAGCGCAATAGTTAATTTACTATTGCCGCAACACCTTAAAAATTGCGTGCAAAAGTAAATAATTAGTGCGTAACAAGCAAATTTTCACAACATTTTTAATATGAAAGCGAAGAAAAAGTCATTAAAAGAACTCTACAATGAGCGTAAGCAGATGCCTACGCACGCAGAAATGTTCATCACCGAAGTTGCAGAATTGACACATCGCTCTGCAAACACGGTCAAGATGTGGTTACTCGGTCGGCAAGTTCCCGACGAGCTGACGCAAAGCGTCATCGCCGACCATTTCAATGTAGATATTAACGGTCTCTTCCCTATTGAGACGCTAAAAGCAACAGCACTATGAAAGCATTACTAACTAATTGGCGCAGCTATGCGCTCGCAGTCATCGCTATCGTCGGTCTCGCACTCTTATTGAGCGAGCCGGCTGAAGACACAAACTTTCTGCTCACAATCTTGTGGACGAAGACGCTCGGTTTCGCAGCACTATATGCGTGCATCAAGCTCTCGAACTATTGGGAGCGCACCGGCGCAATCGACTTCACCTCACTCACTAACATTGATGACGCATGGGAGTAGAAGAACGACTTGAACGCATCGAGCGACTTATGCTTATCACCTCAAAGTCAGTTCTCGACACACAAGAAGTCGCTCTGTTGCTCGGCATCAGCGAGAGCCGGGTGCGCCACTTGACAGCAGCTCGTGACATACCTCACTACAAGCAGGGAAAGTCAGTGTACTTCAAGAAGTCAGAGATTGAGCAGTGGCAACTCGCTCAACGCATACCGACAAACGATGAGATTAGAAGTCAAGCAGTGACACACGTCGCTAAATCAAGACTAACAGTGTAACTAATTTATAACAACGCAATGCAACAGCAAGAAATTTGGAAACCGATAACAGACTACGAAGGTCTGTATGAGGTGAGCAATCTTGGCAGAGTTCGTTCTGTTGTTCGCACGATAACGCAATTAAATCGTTGGGGTGGCTCTCATACGGCGAAAATCAATGGCAAGCTATTAAAGCAAGTGTGTCAACGTCACGGCTATTTAATTGTAAGTCTTTCAAAAAGTGGGAGTGCAAGGCAGTATCTTGTTCATCGTCTTGTTGCCACCGCATTTATTGAAAGACCGACAGACGCTAACACTGTCAATCATCTTAACGAGTGTAAAACAGACAATCGAGCGAGTAATCTTGAATGGCTCTCATTACAAGATAATATTCACTATGGAACAGGTGTTTATCGTGGTCACGCAAATCGTGACAGACAATGGCACAGAGAGCATCGAGGCGGCTTAAATCCAGTCGCAAAAGCTGTAAAACAACTGTCGCTTGACGGTGAAGTCATCAACACTTTTGACTGTATAATTGACGCAGCCAAAGCGAGCGGTGTTTGTTATTCTTCAATCTGTGCAGCCGCAAAGGGGAAAATCAAAACCGCAGGCGGTTTCAAATGGGCTTATAAATAACGAATTTCTAATTTTTATATCTATGAAAAAGATTATATTAAAGAAGCTCTCGCTGCTAAATTTCAAGGGTCTGCGTGACTACTCAATCGAGTTCAACGCAGACATCACGAGAGTGCTTGGTCGCAACGGCAGCGGCAAGACAACTATCTTTGACGGCTTCACCTGGTTGCTTTTCGGCAAAGACAGTGAAGACCGCTCACAGTTCAACATCAAGACGCTCGACGATAAAGGCGAGCCGATACCACAGTTGCCGCACGAGGTGAGTGCTACGCTCATCGTTGACGGCGAGACAGTCACGCTGCGCCGCAGCTTCGTCGAGAAATGGGTGAAGCGTCGTGGCACAGTGAGCGCAGAGTTCACCGGGCATACCGAAGAACGCTTCTACAATGACGTGCCGTGCAAAGCAAGCGAGTACGACGCAAAGATTGCAGAGCTGTGCGGTGAGCAGGTGTTCAAGTTCATCACCAACCCGACGTATTTCTCACGACAGAAAGCAGACGTACAGCGTGCGATGCTCATTCGCATGGCGGGCGGTATCAGTGACGATGACATCGCAGCAGACAACGAAGACTTCAAGTCGCTGCTCGCACAGCTCACCGGCAAGACGCTCGCAGAGTACAAGCGTGAAATCGCAGTGAAAAAGAGCAAGCTGCGTGCAGAGATTGACACGCTGCCCGACCGCATTGATGAGCGCAAGCGTGACGTTCCCGAAGTCGAAGATTGGGCGGCTCTCGAAGCTCAAATCAAGCAGCTCACGAGCGAAAAGTTTGAGATTGACGCAGAGATTGCAGACGCAGCGAAAGCGATGCGCAAAGCGAGTGACGCTCGCATGGCTGTAATCGCAGAGCTTAACAACGTGCGCTCACAGAAGATGCGCCGTGAGTATGAAGTCAAAGAGATTGCTCTCGCAGCATGGCGCAAGCGCAAGAGCGAGCATCAAGCACTGCTCGCAAGCATCGACAGCGACAGCAGGGAGATTACTCGCTTGCAGCAACAGCAAAGCAGCAATGCCAACACGCTGCACAGACTGCTTAACGAGCGTGAGCAACTTGTCGCAGAGTATCGTGCTATCAAAGCAGAGACGCTCAACTTCAGCGAGAGCGACTTTGTTTGCCCGACGTGTCATCGTCGCTATGAAGTGAGCGAGATTGAGAGCAGAGAGCAAGAGATAACCGCCGCATTCAACGAGCGTCGTGCAAAGCGTCTCGAAGAGAACAAGCGCAAAGGTCTCGCAGTGCGCTCGCAGATAGACACGCTCAATGAGCAGCAGCAGATGATTGAAGACAAAATCGCACAGCTGCAAGAGACTATTATCAAGAGCAAGCAGCAACCGCTCTACAACGAGAGTTTTGACGTTGAGCCGCCGACGCACGATGCGATTGCGAGCGATAGCGAGTACATCGCTTTGTGCGAGCGTGAAACGTCGCTGCAAGAGCAGAGTGACAGCTCGCTGCAAGAGCAGAGTGACAGCTCGCTGCAAGAGCAGAGTGACAGCTCGCTGCAAGAGCAGAGTGACAGCTCGCTGCAAGAGCAGAGTGACAGCTCGCTGCAAGAGCAGAGCAACACGCTTGCCGACAAGATTGCAGAGCTGCGTGTGCGTCTGTCGAAGCGAGAAATCATCGAGCGCAACAACGCTCGTATCGCAGAGCTTGAAGAGCAGTTGAAGACACAGAACGCAGAGCTTGCTCGCTTGGAGGGCATCGAGTTCACTATCGCAGAGTTCTCGAAAGCTCGCATCAACGCAGTTGAGCAGCGCATCAATGCAATGTTCAAGATTGTGCGCTTTAAGATGTTCGCAAAACAAATTAACGGCGGTGAAGTCGAGACGTGCGAAGCCACCGTCAACGGTGTGCCGTACAACAACGGTCTCAACAACGCAATGCGCATCATCGCCGGTCTCGACATCATCAACGCAATCTGCAAGTTCGAGGGTGTGACAGCACCAATCTTCATCGACAACGCAGAGAGTGTGAATGACATTCCCGAAACAGTGTCGCAGCTCATCGCTCTCGTAGTGACAGACGATGCTACACTCACTATCGACAACAAGAAACACAGCGCAGCACAGACTACGCTTTTCAACTAATTATAAATCTTAAAATTTTGTGACTATGCAACAGCAAAATCAACCAACAGCGCAACCGCAGACAGCTATCGCAAAGCAGTCTCGCCCGGTTGACATCTTGAAGTCTATGCTCAAAGCAGACAGCGTGCAAGAGCAGTTCACCAATGCGCTCGGCAAGCACCGTGACGCATTCATCGCAAGCGTGATAGACCTATACACGAGCGACAAGTCATTGCAGACTTGCAAACCGCAAGACATCATCGCACAAGCTCTCAAAGCTGCGTCGATGCAGCTGCCTATCAACAAAGCTCTCGGCTTCGCTTACATCGTCGTTTACAACAACAACGTGAAAGTGAAAGATGAGCATGGAGATGACAAGTGGATTAAAGTGCCGACACCGACATTCATTCCCGGTTACAAGGGTTACATTCAGCTCGCTATGCGCACCGGTCAATATCGCTACATCAACGCAGATTTCGTCTATGAGGGCGAACTGCGCACTGTGAACCGTCTGACCGGCGAAGTCGCACTCGACGGCGAGCGCAAGAGCGACAAGATAGTCGGTTACTTCGGCTACATCGAGCTGCTCAACGGCTTCAGCAAGACGCTCTACATGAGTGTCGATGATATGGCGAAGTACGCAAAGCGATATGCGCCTTCGCTCGGCAAAGGTACGACTATCGAAGCTCTCATCAAGCTCGCCAACACAGAGCAGAGCGGCAAGCAGGTCGGTTGGCTCGGCAACTTCAACGACATGGCTTTGAAGACCGTCATACGTCGCTTGCTCTCGAAGTACGGCTATCTCTCTGTCGAGATGCAGGGCGCAGTCGCAGATGACATCGCAGTCAACGAGCAGCGCAACGACTTGCTCGCAGAGAACGCTAACAGCGTCGATTTCAACGCTAACGAGGTCGAGTTTGAAGAAATCGTTGACAAAGAGACCGGCGAAGTGATACAGCCGAATGCAGCAGAGCAGCCGACACAGAGCGAGAGCGCAGCGAGTGAGAGCAACGCAGACGATGACCCCGGTTATTAAATCGCTGACAGATGAAACTCACGGTTCTTGGTTCATCATCGCACGGCAACTGCTATCTCTTTGAGAGCAGTGACAGCGTGCTTGTGCTTGAAGCCGGTGTGCCGATGCAGCAAGTGAAACGAGCTTTGCATTGGGACATCACGAAGATAGCAGCTTGCATCGTGACGCACCGCCACAAAGACCATGCCGGCCATGTGCGAGAGTTCTTGAAATGTGGCATTCGAGTGCTTGCACTTGATGACGTGTTCGACGCTCTCGACATCAAGAACCGTGTGTTTTGCAAGACAGTAGAGCCGCAACACGGCTACATCGTTGGCGATTGGAAAGTCATCGCACTGCGTGTCGTTCACGATGTGCCGTGTGTCGGTTACATCATCGAGCATCGTGAAATGGGCAAGACGCTATTCATCACTGACACGATGATGCTTGAATATCGTATCGCCGGCATACGTCACTTTATGCTCGAATGTAACTATGCAGATGACATCTTGCAAGACAATATCGACGCAGGCATTGAGCTGCCGTCAAAGCGTGGTCGCTTGCTCGAAACGCACATGGAGCTTGATACGACAAAGCAGATTATTCGAGACAACGACACGAGCAATCTTGATGATGTCATTCTCGTGCATCTGTCTGACAACAATAGTGACGCAGAGCGGTTCGAGCGTGAAGTGCGTGCTGTGGCCGGTGTGCCTACCTATATCGCAGACGCAGGTCGTGTATTCACACTATCTAACAACTGACAGCGATGCGACTTATACCTAACAACGTACTGTCAACGCTCGTGCGATGCTTGCCGCTCGTTCTCGACAACGTAGTGAGCAACAATCTGCGAGTTATAAACGCAGTGCGACAACTCAAAATCATTCACAGAAAACTTAAAAAGATTAACGATGAACAACAATCTAACAATCAGTCGTGAGAATGCTCTCGCAGCTTACGACAACACAGATGCTAACGGACGTGAGCTGTTAGAACATCTGTTCGGCAAAGAACTATTCGTAAAGAAAGACATCACAGAGCGTGTCAAGACGTTTGAAGATGCTTGCGCTGTGTTGGGTGACGAAAATCAATTTGTGCTGCTTTACAATGTGTTTATTAACGAGTTTTCGGTTACTAAACACATACAGAGCGACAAAGATGTTCTCACTTATCTCAAACTGCGCATCATCACCGCTGCACTCAATGAGGGTTGGGAGCCGCAGTTCACAGAAGATGAGTGTCGCTATTATCCGTGGTTTGAGTTCTTCACACAGAGCGAGCTTAACGAGATGAGTGACGATGAAAAAGGTCGTGTGGTCGGTCGTGCCTACAGCAACTCGCATGCGAGCGGCGGTCTCGCCTATGCGAGTGCGAACGGCGCATCGTCGTACTCGTTCGGCAGCGGCTCTCGGCTCGCCTTCAAGACCCGTGAACTCGCAGAATACGCAGGGCGACAATTCGTCGAGCTGTATGCGGACTTCGTGTTTCCCGAAAAAGCGTAAAGCGTAAAGCGAAAAGCGAAGCGATATGCAAGGCTATATAAGCATACATCGAAAAATCAAAGAGTGGCGACACTACAAAGAGCCGGCTGTCAAAGCTGTGTTTCTCGACTTGTTGCTCGATGCTGCGCACAAAACGACTGTGCAGAGCGGTGTGCGTCTCGCAGTCGGTGAGTGCATCTCATCGACACGCACTCTTGCTGCTAATAATGGCCTTACAGTAAACACTGTGACGAAAGTCATCAGACTGCTTGTTGAGAGTGGTGAGATAGCTCGCCGACGTGTCGGCAACACGACTATCTTCACCATTCTCAAATATGCAGACTATCAAGACAAAAGCAGTGAGGGTGTCGCAAAAGGAAATACACCTAAATCAGGTGTCGCAAAAAGCGTAACACCACCCGTGCAGGTGTCGCAAAATGAGATACGCCACAATGATGTAGGTGTCTCAAAAGAAGATACACCGGTGTCGCAAAATGAGATACACTGTGTCGCAAAAAGCGTAACACCACCACATTATAATATAACAATAAAAAAAGATAACAATAATCTCGGCGGCGATATGCGTGTGCGTGCGCAAGAGCGTGTAGATAATTTGAGATGTCAAGTTTTAGACAGTTGGAGCATCGAGCAAGCGTGTTATCTCAATCACATCACGGCAGAGCAGTACAAACAGCTCGCAGAAGAAATCTTCAGCGATTGGCTCTTTGCGCTTGATGAGAGCAAGCCGGAGCAGCCGCAACTTGACGAAATCAACAAAAAACACTTTCTCGCAGTATTACGCATCAAAGCACAGATACTTGTAAAAACTCAACGCAATGGAACTGAAAACATTCAACAAAACAGAAACATTCAACGAAGAGGTGTTGACACAAAAGCTGTTAAGTCGGAAGACTACGATACAGCGTTTTAGACTGCCGATGACCATTGAGCAGGCGCAGACTTTTCTCAAAGCGTCATACGTCGCTGAAGTCAAGTTTCGCAATCGTACATTCATCGAAGATGAGCGCATCAACGCTCACATCGCACGTCTCGCAACCTTCTTGACTGACAACAACTCGAAGTTCGGTGTGATGCTCTGCGGCACATACGGCAACGGCAAAACGACTTTGCTCTATGCTTTGCGTGCAGTTGTCAGTCTGCTGTCAGATTGCGGCTACATCGAACACGGCTCAAAATTGGTTGTCTATGACGCACGAGAGCTGTCAAAGCTCTACAAAGACCGTGACCCGGAGACCTTCAACGATGCGTGTCGTGAACGACTGCTCGCTATCGAAGACATGGGAAAAGAGCCGACTGAAGAGCTGAACTACGGCAGCATCATCTCGCCGGTTACTGAACTGCTCGAATATCGCTACAACAATCAGAAGTTCACAGTCATCACAACCAATCTCACACCGAAAGAAATCCGTGAGAAGTACGGCAATCGCATCGCAGACCGCTTCAACGAGATGATGTGCGTGCTGAATTTCGGCGCAGCAGATACTTTCAGAACGAGATAAATCGAAAATAAGCTGTTTTCCGTGCGTCTCGCTCATGCAGACGATAAATCACTCAACCGAAAGTTTTGCGTGCAGCAGGGCGCAAAATAGACGCAACCACGACGATTTTACAGCAATGAGAGCAATCACTAATCACATAAGATTTGATGCAACGAGCTTCGACAAATGGTTCGCAAAGAACTATCTCACGCTCGTTACAGTCATCGGCTTGAATGACACTGACTGTCTGCACGACGCTTATCTCGAACTGCGAGACAAGCACTTGTCACGCATCGACTACACGCAGCAGACGATTGACGCTTACAACCGCTACAAGCAGAGAGCTATCAACACGAGCTTCAAGTCATTCAACCCCGACCCGTTGTTTTGGCTATTTCAGTGCGACACGCTCATTGACGATGACAACGACGGCGGCATTGATTTCGTATCGCTGAAGCGCAGCATCATCGCTTACGTCAAGCGTGCGCTCGATGAGTTTGAGCGAGAGATATTGTTGATGAAGCTCAACACCGGCGCAAATAATCAGGACATCGCAGACTGCATGGGAGTGTCAGTCAAAGAAATTTCTCTGCATCTGCGATTGGCAGTCACACAAGTTAAACAGAACTATAAATTTCGCACAGCATGAATTTACAAGTACATAGCAACGATGCGCACTTCAGACGCAGACCGATGCAGCGCACAATCTCGTTTTTGCCGAAATACGGTCAAATATACGTCTCACACGCTTTATGCGAAGACTTCAATCTTACCGATGAGACATACATCATCTTCGGTCGTGACGATGATAGCGGTGATTGGTACTTTACACTGACAGACAAAGCGGACGCAGGCGGCTTCCGTTTGCGTCGGCAGACACCTACAAAGAGATGCACATCAAAACAGCACGGCGAAAAGAAAGCGTCTCACAATAATGCTTTGGTGTGCATTCGTCGCTCTTTCGTCAAAGAAATCACACAAGACTGCGGCACTGAAACGCTTAAATGCCCGGTCTCTGTGAAGCCGAAAGTGATTGACAATGTGAAATGGTACAGACTAATCAAGAGCATCAATCTACCGGTCGCACATGAATGAGCTAACACATAGATACATGAAATTTCGCAAAGAAGAATTTTATAAACAATTTTCACAACAATGACAGCAGAAGAAAGACAGAACATCGCAGCGCAAGCAATGTGCGCATTGATTACTCGACAAGCAATCAAGTTCGAGAACAAGAAGCAGCTCGTTGACAACGCTATCGCTTACACCGATATGCTCGCACGTCGGCTCGAAGAGATACCGGCAGACGCTCAACAGCGCAGTGAGAGCGGTCAGCGCAGAGAGAAAGACAATCGCAGGGTGATGGGCGAAGTTAACGGAGTTAAGTATTACAGCCCTTTTTGATATGGGTAACATCATCTACAAAGGCCTCGTTGAGCAAGCTCTCTTGCACAACAAGCAGAAGATGCTCAACACGCAGATTGATGTCTTTCGTCGCAGCGGTCTTGACGATGCGGCGAAACGACTGCTGCCGGAGTACAACAAAATCGTCAGCGAAATCAAGCGACTTGACAGCGTAGTCGAGCAGCAGCGTCGCAACACGTCACACGCATTGCTCGTGTGTTTCGTCATCGCAGACCTGGCTACACTCGCAGCAGACCAATTCGCAGACGTGTGCAAGCGAGAGTGCGCCGGTCTCACGTCAGCTGACAACGAGTTTATCAAGTTGATGCGCTTTCACGCAGAGACAAGCGCAAAGCGGTGGAACGAGCTTGTGTGCATTCTTGATGAGGGCGGCAACGAGCGTCTCTCGATGTTCTACGCTGACTTCAGCGAGCAAATCACCGACAAAGTTTTGCCGGCGGTCAACGCTGCTGTGCGTGAAGTGATGAATACAGACAAAGGCCGCAAGATGCTATGAGCGCAATCAGTGAGACATACAACTGCGACTGCTACGAGTATATGCGCACTTTACCCGACAAGTTCTTTGACTTGGTGATAGCAGACCCACCGTATGGCATCGCAGCAGACGCACGACAGCAGAACCGTGCCAACAAGCGGCACGGCAACGCTGCTGCTGCGTCTCGTGACTACGGCACTGCTGCATCGTGGGACTTGCAAGCACCGGCGAAAGAAGTCTTTGATGAGATATTTCGTGTGTCACGACATCAAGTAATCTTCGGCGCAAATCACTTCATCTCACGAATGCCATACGACGCAAGCTGTTGGCTCGTGTGGGACAAAGACAACGGCAATAACGGCTATGCAGACTGCGAGCTTGCTTGGACTTCGTTCCCGTCGGCTGTGCGCAAGTATCGCTATACTTGGCACGGCATGATACAAGAAGACATGAAGCACAAAGAGCAGCGCATTCACCCGACGCAAAAGCCGGTTGCGCTATATCGTTGGCTTATAGAAACTTACCTACCGAAAATAGGGGGGGTAAAATCTTCGA